>SAMEA5043647__coassemble_323_pt1 | contig 9426 bp, 13 predicted proteins | sample SAMEA5043647__metabat2_low_PE_001 | metagenome-assembled genome bin SAMEA5043647 (sample SAMEA5043647) | Gadus morhua | reverse complement strand
GTAAAATAACAAAGTTACCCCAAGGGCTCGTTATTAACGGTAATCTAAACCTCGCTAATACCGCTATCACTAGAATACCAAGAGGCACAAAAATTGTAGGATATTTAAATTTAGCGGGAGCGACTCAATTTAAACGCTACCGTCGTGGTGTCAAAGTGGCTGGATTTATTAACCTTGCAGGTTCAGGCTTAACCGAACTACCAGCAAGACTGACCGTTAATGGTGATTTGAGTGTCATTAGAACACCGTTAGCAACATTACCAATGCAGCTAACAGTTAAAGGCAATCTTTATCTTGGCTATTCAAAAATAACGACACTGCCTGATGATCTCGTGGTTAATGGCAATATTTACCTTGGTGGCCAACAAATAACTGATTTCCCTAAATCAATAAAAGTGAATGGCTATATTTTTAAGTAACATTACAATAGTAACAATCGTTAATGTTGGGGCTGTGTAATGTTAGACAATTTACATCAAATGGTAATTTTTGCTACGGTAGCAAATGAACTTAATTTTACGCGTGCGGCTGAAAAGCTCGGCATTTCAAAATCGCACGTATCAAAACAAATTAAAGCATTAGAATTACGATTAGATTGTCAGCTGGTTCAACGTAATAACCGTTCGGTATCAATCACTGCGCTTGGCAGTCAGTATGCCGAATACAGTCAGAAGCTACTCGATATTGCCTATGAAGCCGATGCCCTTTTAGATGCTCACCACGGGCGTATTTCAGGCGTATTTAAAGTCGGTATTGCTCAGTCTTTTGGGAATCGTCACATCACACATGCGTTGGCTGTTTTTCAAGAACTCTATCCAGAATTAGAGCTTGAAGTCAGCTTGTTTGATCATAAACCAAAACTACTTGAAGATGGCTTTGATTGCTGGATCGCCATTCACGATGATTTACCAGAAGGTATGGTTGCAAGAAAAATTGCCGATTGCCGATTCATTGTTGCAGCAGCACCAAGTTATTTAGAAAAACACGGTGAACCAAGTAGACCCGCAGAGCTCTCCCAACATAAATGCATTACTTATCAAAGTAATGAAAGAAAATTTAACGAATGGGAGTTTACTCGTGATGGCGTTCATCAAGTCGTTAACGTGCACAGTAACTTCAAGATTGATAATGCGTCTGCGATACTAGACGCAACCAAAGCCGGTGCAGGTATATCTTATTTAGCGAGTTACTTACTTGAGAATGAGTTTGCGAATGGAAGTTTAGTTCGATTATTAAGTGAATGGGAAGCGGATATGAAATTGCCTATTTATGCGGTTTATCCGAGAAGACAGCATCTACCACCAAAAGTACGAACTTTTATCGACTTCTTATCCCAACAAGTTGGTAATCCTCCTCATTGGGATAAGAAACTGTTTAACTAAATCACTACTGCGCGTTCTTTACTGGGTTAGCATAAAGAGCGCGTAAAAATGGTTTTTCTTCTTCAGTTAATACCGATAATTTTGCATTTAATTCATTCTTAACACTATCCATTACAACATCAGAATCAATATTAGCGGCGGCATAGTTAATAGGGAACAAATGATAGTTAGTATGGATTTGCACATCAATACTTTTGGCTAGTTCGTCAGCAGAGTCAGAATCCGTATTCACTACGTCACCAAAGTGAATATGAATACGTTTTTTATTACCGATAATACCTTTAATGATACTGTCGATGTCTTCAAACTCCCCTTTCTCATATGATCCAAGTGTCGCAACTGCATTTAGTTCTTTTGCTTTTTGAATATCCAAAGGATCATTTTCGTATGAAATAGACACAGGAACGATATTCAATCCATTCATATATTCAGAAAAAGTTTCTTTACGTTTACGACCTTCAACATGAAACATTTTTAAAATTGCAGCATCAGTAAAGTCATTCCCATCTTTAGCTCGACCTTCTTTTTGTGCAATCCAAATTGAATTATTTGTTTCAAGAGAATGCTTGATATAAGAAGAGAGTAAGCTAAGTGCTTTTAACATCTGGCGAGGGGCTTTTGCTGAACGCTTAACAATGAAACTCTTATTCAATTTCATTAATTCAGTACTGCATGCTTTTTTAAGCAAGTTATCGCCAATAGCAATACGTACTGTCTGCATCTTATTGTTGTATAGAACCCAATTCATCAAGGCTGGGTCCATTGCAATATCACGGTGGTTAGAGATAAATAAATAGGCTTTATTTGAATCTAACTTATCAATACCGCTGTAGGTGATCCCATCCGTGGTATTTTTTACTGTTTTATTGAGATAAGTCGCCACTTGCAGCTGTACATCTTCAACTGTTTTGATCTTAGAAAGACTACGACGAAGTTTGCAACGAATTAAAGGCGCGAGAAACCAAAACAAAATTTTGGATGCCGAAGGAAACTTATAATGCAAAATAGCATTAATGAATTCATCATCAGAAATTAAACGTTCAATTGCCTCAGGGACTTCACTGTCATTATACGGGCGAATTTCTTGATAGATATCTTGTGTGGTCATGTGGGTACTTATGATTACCGAACAGAATTAATAAGCGCGTATTCTACTCGATTTTATCTCTGTTGTACGTGATCTATTTAAGAGGTCGTACCATTCAGGCCATAATATAGGTTAAATTCTTAGAATACTTTGATTTTTTAGCGGAAAGCAGTAAAGTGACGGACTTCAAAGTAAGAGGTTTTTATGAAAAGCGCAATCACATTCCACTCAAAAACATACGAACAGCTTTTTTATACCGCTCGTAAGAAGAAAAACTATTATGAACTGGTTTATGTCAATACAGGTACCGCTCTCATCCGCTTAGGGAAATGGGAATACGTAGTATCAGCTGGAGAGTTTTTTTGGTTACCGTTTGATTCTTTAACTTCAATCACTATTGTTCCAAACGCTCAAATTGCTCACATTGCTTTTTCTATTCGAACTCGCGAAGATTTACCGACACAAGGTGGCTTTGTTAGCCAAACAAGTTTGCTTAACGCGTTAATAGCAAAATTGTTCACAGCCTCATTAAATGAACAACAAGAACAACGCTTACTGGCTGTGATTCAAGATGAGTTGTTACTGGCAACGTTTCACACTGATGTGTCTAAAGAATCAATGCAGGTTAATAATTACATTAGCGTATTAAGCGACCAAAAAACGACAAATGAAAGTAATGTTATCTCTGCTGAAATGGCATTAATGCTAAAAGTAAGAGAGGCTGATAAAATGCGAAAATCAGGCGCGAAAGACGTGATGATAGCAAAGCGCTACTTTTCAGATGACATACAAGCAATGAACAGCTCATTCAGTATCTTTCTATAAAAAAAGTAACGTCCGTAATAAAGTCGATGATTATTGAAAAGGAATTTCAAATTGCATGAACACTTGGTCATCCACTTGTTCATGCCATCTATAATCGATTCTAAACCTAGGTTCGTTCCCCTTTTCTTCTCCACCAAAAGCCAAACTAAGCTGTAATCCATGGCTTTCAATCCAATCGGTATAAGAATCAAATTCTTCTATCTTTTTGTCGTAATACTCTTCTGGTTGCCAAACCGTAAACCCGACAGCACTGTCACTAAGATAACCGGTAAGTAATGGGTAAGGTTCTTCACCACTACTGTATTCCCATTTATCCCAATAACTTTCTTCAAAAAGCTCAGACTCTAACTGATTAGTAATATCGTATAACTGGCTAATAAATTGATTTACTTCAAAAAGAGGTATCAAACAAGTAGACGATGACGAGTAAACCTCGCGTGAATAAGAGGCATAACTGTCTTGCAAACAAGTTGCTTTTTCTTCTGCACTCAATTCAATAGGCAGAAGCAGGGTTAAACTAAAAAAACCAACTTGTTTTTTCATCACGCGTTACTCGTATAACTGGTGAGCCTTAATATATTGACTCACACCTTTGGTTGTTAGGTGACTTATGTCATGACCATTTTTTATGGCATGTCTTATGTCTGTACTTCGTATTGGCAAGGTTTCAGGGCAAGCCATTACATTCCACTTTTTTGCTATTTCATCCGCTTTAAAGAATTGACTAAACTTCATTAAATTATCTGGTCCGATGATAAAGGTTATATCGGCGTCTGGATTTTTTTCTTGAAGATAAGTCAGTAAAGAAAATGTGGTTACGCTTTGTTTTGGAACGTAGAGCTCACTTTCGATACAAGACAACGCTACATTACTATTAAATTCATCAATAAAAGTTAACACCATGTCAATACGAGTGTCAAAAGGAAGCATTTCTTTCCCCCAAGCATGAGAAATACTTGGGACTAATAGCACCTTATCAAAATGACTAAGGCGTTCAATGACACTTTTATGCCCTAATGATGGTGGATTAAAGGCGCTACCAAATACCGCTATTTTCATATATTACTCGATGTTGATACTATTATTAATCAGCATAAGTGAAAAATTTGTCAATCACTATGCATTAGCTCATTACTCTGTTATTAATTCTTTAAATTCAGTATTATATTAGGACTAATTACTCGTAATCACAACTCCAATGAATGATTTGAAAGGAATGAGAATGCAGAAACAGATTGTTGAAGAAATGAAAGTTAAGGTATCAATTGATCCCCTTAGTGAGATTCAACGCCGTGTTGATTTTATCAAATCCACATTGACACAATCAGGATGCAAATCGCTGATTTTGGGGATCAGTGGCGGTGTTGATTCAACAACATGTGGACGCTTAGCTCAAATAGCCGTTAATGAATTAAATAAAGAATCGAATTCATCTGATTACCAATTTATTGCGGTACGCCTTCCTTATGGTATTCAAAAAGACGAAGACGAAGCACAATTAGCTCTTGAGTTTATTAAACCAACACATTCAATTAGTATTAATATTAAAGACGGCGTTGACGGTTTACATAAAGCAAACCATCTTGGTTTAGCTCATACTGGTTTACTGCCTACCGCAAATGATAAAATCGATTTTGTAAAAGGTAACGTAAAAGCACGAGCTCGTATGATTGCTCAATATGAAGTGGCTGGCTATGTCGGTGGTTTGGTATTAGGGACGGATCATTCGGCAGAAAACATTACCGGATTCTATACAAAATTTGGCGATGGCGCTTGTGACTTAGCTCCTTTATTTGGATTAAATAAGCGTCAAGTAAGAGACGTTGCCGCAGAGCTTGGCGCACCAGAACAATTAGTAAAGAAAGTACCTACGGCTGATCTTGAAGAATTAGCACCACAGAAAGCCGATGAAGATGCATTATCTGTCACTTATGATGAAATCGATGATTTCTTAGAAGGCAAAAAAATTGATACTGAGGCAGAGGCTAGATTAATTAAAATCTATCAAACGTCCCAGCATAAGCGCAAACCTATCCCAACTATTTATGATTAATCATTGATACTAGGTAACGCTCTTTGATCACTGACTAACGCTTCTTTTGAAGTTTTAGTCAGTTTTTTTATTCGATATTCATACTTTAACGCCAAGGATTTATTTTCTACTTCATAAGACCATACCAATTGTAATGGCCCCTTCCCTTTTAAATATTTAGCCCCTTTCCCTTGCTGGTGAGCCAGAAAACGACGATCTATATTATTTGTAATACCACAATATAGTGTATTTAATTTGGTTCTAATTAAGTAGATAAACCAAGGTGAATCAGTTGTTTTCATTATGCTAATAAATCATTAACTAGTTGAGTCAGCTGAGCCATTTCGGCTTTTAGCTCCGCAACTTCAGATTCTAACAAAGTGATGCGCTCATCATTCTCTGTTGAGTTTGAATGGTTAGCCACGTTTGTTTTATCAACAACAGCGACATCATTAAAAACCTCACCACAAAATAAATGGGCATAGCGTGCTTCTCTCTTACCTGGTTCTTTTTCTAACTTAGTCACCATTGGCGATGCTTCACTTAGCCCTAATGTCGTTAATACGGACTCGACTTCTGCGACATTATCAAACTCACATAAACGTTGGGTTCGAGTTCGCAGTTCCCCTGGTGTTTGAGGTCCGCGTAAAAAAAGAACGCACAATACAGCCATTTCTTGTTTTGACAATTTTAAACTACCAAACTCCGTATTACAGAAACGATGTTGGTATTTTGCCACTCTTGAATTCCCACGAGTTTCATCCGTAACCACACGTTCTGACACTAATGTATTTAAACTATCTAAAACATCCGAATCAGACATCGATGTGACAGGGTCACGGTTGCTTTTTTGATTACATGCTGTTGTTAGTGCATTCAGTGTTAATGGATATTGCTCAGGGGTGGTAACCTCTTTCTCGATAAGGCAACCTATAATGCGGATCTCGGTTTGATTGAATATTCTCATTTGTTAATTCCTTCTGACGTAAATATAACCATTACACGGCATAAAATGCGAAGCCTGCAAGCAAATCACTGTATTAGCATTGAATTAGTAATCTAACCTCTTAATATCCATGATAGTATTCCTTCGTTAGATTAATATCAATTGGAGAAATAACCATGGGCCTTTTTAGTAGTCGCTCTTCCTCATCCTCTTTATCCATCATAGCAAAAGGTTGCCGAGTTATCGGTAATATTGAATCTGATCAAAGCATTCAAATTGATGGATTTATTCAAGGTAATATTACAACGGATGCTGAAGTCATTGTGACGCCGACTGGCCGCGTTCAGGGTGAGATTAAAGGAGGCTTAGTTCTTATCAACGGATTAGTTGAAGGAATGTGCCAAGGAAATGAAGTCAGCATTCAAACTCAAGGTAAGTTTAAAGGAACGATGCAAACTCAACAACTTACTATTGAGAAAGGCGGTTTATTGATCGGTGAAAATCGTGAAATTGAAATCGTAGAACAAGTATCTAAAGTCATTTCAAAAGAAAAGCTAAAAACGCAAGATAATGTAGAATCTATAGCGTAATTTTGTTTTTTTAACACAGTATTGATCTTGTTATTGTTTTCGCTATTACATTTGTGATTTAATCAAGAAAGTAGCTATTGAATATTATAGGAAGTTTAAAATGAACAACGTATTCGAAATTATCAACCAAGCACGTCGTAAAAACAAACTGAAACGTGAATTGCAAGATAACCAAAAGAAAATCCGTGATAACCAAAAGCGTGTTGTACTATTAGAAAACATGCTTGATTATATTGACCCAAGTATGACTACTGCTGAAGTAATTACCATTGTTCAAAACATGAAAGGTGATTACGAAGATCGTGTTGATGACCACATCATTAAAAGTGCTGAGATCTCAAAATCTCGCCGTGACATCAGCCGTAAAATCCGTGATTTAACGGAAGCAGATAAAAAAGCAAATAAGTAATATTTTACTAAATTAATAAAAAATGGAGGCTAACGCCTCCATTTTTATTTCATGCCTTCAGCTAAAGCTTCAGCGGTCACGTCTTCAACAGCCAGAAACATCGATTTGATCTCTCCCGTTGTACTCCTCATCGGATTTAATGTGACGTTTTGGTACATAAATTTTGTTTGTTGGGTAATTGGACGAACATTGCGACAATGAAAAAGGTACGGTTTTTGACGCCAAATGACAAAACTTCGAGAGCCAAGCTCAAACACTGGCTTAGATTTCGCTCTAAACCAAGCTTCGTTAATTTCAGGGAAAACATCAAAAAGAGACTTCCCCATCACATCATGCGATTGCTTACCGCTATGGTGTGTCATAAATCCATTCCATAAATGAACCGTAAACTCTCTGTCTACAACAATTAAACCGACATCAACATTTTGTACAATATCAACCATCCAATGAAATTGCTCAAACTCTGCAGGAATACCATTCATTTATTCATCATCCAGTAAATACGCTAATTTATTATCTAAAATCGGCAATGATTCATCTACAATCATCAGCAACATATCGCATTTTATATCAGTACCATCGATATTATAGCTAACTTCAAAAGACATTATTTTATTAAAGGTTCCTTTGGTTGATTCAACGACACTGTCTACCGATACATGCTGGCCAAGCAACACGGGAGCGCTTTGAAAAAATCGGACTTCCGCTTGCTCTCCAATCCCTTTAAGAAAAGCACCAACCAAAATATTAGAAACATCCATTAATAATTCAAGTTCTAAACTATCAGAATCGGTTTCTGGGTAGTCCATCAATTTCGTTAAATCGGACACACTAGAGTCACTTAATAAGACTAATGCCTCTCCAGCAATACCTTCACCGCTAAATCCTTGGCAAACCCCTGACATATGTTCGTTACTCGCTAAATGCCTTAGCGTCATTTGAAGCTCACTCATTTCAAATAAGTTTACATTAGGTAATGGCATATTAACGAACACATCAAAATGACGAGCTAATGAATCAGCAGCTCGACCTATTGCTACGTTGGCAACTTCTAAATAGACGTCACGACGTCGTAATTGAGCATTATTTACCTGAACAGGCACATAACTTTGTGGTCTTTCTGGTGTGATATTCAAAGACTTAAGCGTAGATAACAGTGTTGCTTTATCTACTGGCTTTTTTATGAATGCTCTTGCACCTAATGCTAATACTTTCTCTTGAGCTTTAGGTTGTATGTCACCAGAGACAACGATAACTTGTGTTTTAATGTGTCGGGAATTAATTTCTTCAAGAGTCCCATAACCATCCAATTCAGGCATAGTAAGATCAAGAAAAAGAAGATCAAAAGAAGAGGATTCAAGTTGATTGATTGCATCCCATCCATGCATTGCAAATTGAATATTTGCTCCCCACGATTGAGGAATAACTCGAGCTAATTGCTTTCGAGCTAATGCCGAATCATCACAAATCAGGATGGATATAGCCATCTGTGTTACCTTTTTAAATAAAACTATCAATACTATATCAATTATTAATAATCTTAGATACGGTACACTATAGGTAAATAAAAAAAGGAGCCCTAAGCTCCTTTTCTATTGATTCGATTTTTACTCAGTTACGCTGTTTTTACGTACTTTTTAAGTAATGGCACTGAAATTTTTGCGTCTCTAATTTTGAACCAAAGATAAGTAGCAACAATAGAGAAGAATAAATACGACACTGCAAAAATGAATGGTGAGCTGATTAATTCAGCTTTCATTCCAATGACAACACCAGTTATAGTCACTGTCATTTTCGCAAATAGACCTAACACTAACATTAACATGGCAAGCTGTGGATATTTCGTCGTTCGAAATGCAAACCAATGACAACAGCCAACCGCTAATGTTGCGATGCTTAATCCTAAAATAAACGAATGAAAATGCTCGGCCGCGGCGACGCCACCAAGAGTTGATACTAAAAATATAAGTAATAATTTCATATAAACCTCAACAAACTAAACTGAGAGCATCCTTTCAATTATGGAATCTTTGTTTTCAACCTATTCTATCGCTTTTTATATCTAATTCAACTAGGTAAAAAACCATTAAATGTAAATGAATTGTTACCAATAATTATGATATTCAACTACTTAATACTAAGTATCAGATAAAAA
>SAMEA5043647__coassemble_359_pt1 | contig 9466 bp, 8 predicted proteins | sample SAMEA5043647__metabat2_low_PE_001 | metagenome-assembled genome bin SAMEA5043647 (sample SAMEA5043647) | Gadus morhua | reverse complement strand
GGTGTTAATATTCGCCATTTAACGATCGAACCGCTCAACAGCATGTTTACTTGAACTCCCGATTGCAGTGCATTATGAATGGTGTTCATGCGTTTTATTGCCATACCTAAATTGGTTGAGCTTGCTAATAATTGCACAAAAGGACCAAACTGTTTCAGGCTGTTTGACTGAGTTAATTTAGCGGTGTAGGCCGGATCTTGAGTTAAATTTTCTATCTTACACAGTAAGGTTTCAAGATCTCGAAGTGGCATTAATTTCAGTTCGTAGTTAAATAAACTCGGTGGCATATTAAAATCAGTGACGGCTAAGCCATAATGCTTCATCGCGTGGTCAATCAGCATTTTTGCTGTATGCACTCGAACGAGGTAAATCGCGTTTTGTTTTGCCATAACTGTCTTATTTCTCGAATAAATAAAGAGGATTATAAAGAAGGATTAAGCTTGAAACTAGAGGGGATTGGAGTTGATGAATGATCAAAGACTGATTTAGAAGGGGATTCTCTTTTTTTACTATGAAAAAAGCCTATTTAATTAAAAATAGGCCTAATATTTAGGGCTCATCTTGGGCTAGTTGAGTCGTTATTAAAAATTAATTAATACCCTAAATTCTTGAAGTAAATGAATTAACAAGCAAGCCATTCATTTACTGTTTGTCCTGCAATGACATTATTGGTTTGTTTCAGCAAGGCTAAAAGGTAATTTTCTCTTTTTATATCAATGATATTGTGGATGGTTTTATCTATGTGTTTCTCGCCAAAATGCTTACGTTCTTCTCGGATCTGTGAGCGATCTCGGTAGCTTAAATTATAGACTTCACAAGACAATAAATTTAGCGCTTCGTTTTTAATAAACCCCCTTGCTTGAAGTAACGTAATTATTTTTCTATCTAAGAATGTCAGTTTGCTCGATTTCATGGTTAACCCTTTTTGTCAGCTAAACACATCCATATGAATAATTAATGTTATCTTGCGTTTATTTCTTAATAGTGAATGTATAACAAATGGATTGGTGATGAATGGGCATCTGAATATTAATCAGGGTAAGAATGCCGTGTGAGATGAGAAATTACGGGTAAATAAGTGAGGGATAAATGGAATAGATCATAGACATTAAAGGAAGAGAGTAGCAAAATATAGACAACATTGAGACAGATAAATTAGTTATTTTTCAGTATATTAAGGGGTTACCGTGTTTAAAGGAAAGTGGAATGACGATATTCAAGGTACAGCGTTGCATCCTGTTATTATTGAAATTATTCAATACGTGAAAGCGAAGATGGCAGAGAAGGTTGAAACAGGTAATTATCCATTACCTTATGATGAGTCAGTCTATTTTATTGTCGATGATAAAACCGAGTTAAGAGAAAAACGTCGCTCTGAAATACATCACAAATACCTTGATGTACAATTGATATTAGAAGGCACAGAAACCTTTGGATACAGTGACTATCCGTTACTGTCGATTGAAGATGACTATCTTGCAGAGAAAGACATCGCTTTTAGCAATGATGTTCAAGATGAACAATTTGTCACATTAACGGCGGGAGAGTTTATTGTCTTTAATCCTAAGCAACCGCATCGACCATTAGTGGCCGTTGATGATAAACCTGCGGCGGTGAAGAAGCTGATTATTAAAGTGAATAGTGCGCTGTTGGTGTAGTTAATTACATTAAAAAACATCAATAAAAAAAGCCCATGTCTCCACTGAAAAGTATTGAGAGCATGGGCTTTTTTAATGGTTTACCTTGTTGGGTATTCAGACCATGTTGTGCCATCAAGAGACACGTAAGGTTTGTTGTTGTATTCCATTACTGTTGTGCCTGAGTTCTGCGCCACCATTTTTGTTTTTGGTAGTCCTTGAGTTAAGGCTTTTGGATCAAACGTTGTCTTGCTGTAAATATTCTGCTCTAAAATTCGACTCACCAATGTTGATACGGCGAGATAACTCGATGCCGCATTAATGTGAACCGTCTCTCCTGTGCGAGTAATGTTCTCGCCAAAGATCTTCATTCCTACTGGTGTGTGAACAATCGCTGATGATGGAATTTCACGCATCCCCGCTATTTGCATTTTATCACCACGCATCCCCGCACCATGTTCTGGTACAAGCATAACAACTACATTTCGCTTTGAGGCTTTAAGCGTTTGGAAGAAACCGTATAAATCATCAAGTAGGTTTTTCAATCGAAGTTTGTAGCTCACTAATCCGACTTTGCCACTGGCTTTGATAATACGATTACCATCATGCAATGAAATGGTGTTATAAAGTGCCACCGTCGATCCACCTTCTGCGTTTTCTCGTTCTCCTAACCAGCGATTAAGGACATCTTTATCTCGGTATATTGGCGAGCCATCGAACGCGGATTGATATTGAACTAATCCTGCTTGTGACATTAATGGGGCTTTTAAATCACCATCTTCTTCAAGCAACCCTAAAAAATCATCAAATTTACCATCGTGGTTTAACAATAGGTTTTCTTGGTAACCTAGTTTTGCAAGATCATCAAATAAGAAGCATTGCTTAGAGGATGGTGGAGAAAATAGCTCTTGGTGTGTTTCTTGTCCACAACTGGCTCTCAATAAACGAATAACGGCTGGGCCACTGTAAGAGGTTGCAGCACTGAAGTTATCAAACATCACATCAAACTCTTTAAACAGAGGGTGATTCTCTAATCCGGCAATTTCAATGTCATCCCAAGCGACAGAACAAATACTTAAGAAAAGAAGATCAAACTTAGCGGAAGGTGCCGTGGTTGGAAACGTCACTTTACGTTGCGCTTCATTTTTAAAGAATAGCTCTTTGGCTTGGTTTAATACGGCGTCATTCACAGGGCCACTTTCATCGTTGTTGGATAGAGAAGGTGTTGTTGTTTGTGTAATGACCGGTTGCTGAGCGGCAAGAGGGATTTCTTGTTGTTCAGCAAAAAAATGTTGAGGAAGGCTCATATAAATTAGAGCAAGAACCACAAAGACAGAGATGCGGAACACTTGATTTAAAAAGTAGTACGCAAAGAGTAATACAAAGAAACCAAGTAATACCTGTGTAGAGATAAAACGACCTGATAACTCGATAAGGTAGCTGAGATTAAACTGCAATAGCTGCCCCATCTGGCTCCATAAGCGATCTAAAGGGGGGAGGAAAGAGTCAAAGTGCAGCAACCATAATCCAGCAGGAATCGCGATGCATTGGCGCATTACCTTTAGTGCTTTAGGGGTTAATGGAATAAGTAAAAAAGCAACGAGTGCGAAGTTCTCTAACGGGTGAAAGCTGATAATGTCTTGTGAAAACAAGCCTATCTTAATGATGAAATAAATATTCCACCAGCCAAGGCCATAAAGAGGGGGTTGCGATGCGTTTGTTTTCATTTATCTGAACTTCCATTATCTTCAAAGTGATATTTAACTAAGTGTTTTGGCTTTCGGATGTACGTGGTATATAAGCGCCATACTGCGGTCGCGATATCTCGTAAAAAATAGCCAATAAGTAAACCAGAAAGACCGCTGAACAGAGCGGTGAGTATAAAGTCTTCAATATTCATCGTGTTAAAACTCCAGCGGTTTATGCTGCGCAAGAATAAGTTGTGCTGATGAAGCCGACGAGGTGTAAGGGGGGCTATCGGTGGGAGCTAACTCTTCATCAATACTGACGCTGTGTTCAAGTATATTCGGCAATTCATGCTCCACTCTTCCTGATGTGGTAAAACTGGTTTGACTTGAGAAAATATCCCGAATTGGTAATGTGAAAATATTGTGTAATGCGATAGGGAGATCACTCATGCGTACCCCTTGCAAGAAAAGGTAAATGGCATCGTGGCATAAGGTCATTACATCTCCCTCTCTTTGTATGTTGCACATGCTCAAATAAGAGTGAGGGTTAATATTGGGAAGGATCTCTAATTTAATCAATGCAAATTCAGTTTGAGCCACATCGAAGTGCTTAAGAAGCTCTCTAGTATAGCTTATAAAAGCGTCATTGTTAATGTAGCCTTTTATTTCTGTGGTTTGAAAACTGAAATTAAGCAGTTCTTCTGTGGTACTTGGGAGTGGGCGAGTCAATACTTGGCCGCGTAAGATCTCAATGGAGCTAAGCACGCTTGAGAATCGAGTCCCAAAGTGAACAATAAGGTTGATACCAGATTGAAGTAAGTACATCTCATCGGAATAGCGTAAGCAGGAATGCATTTCTCTCACGATAATTTTTATATTCTGGCCAAAGCGTTTACGTAACAGATAAATCCTGACACCTAATTGGCGAACTTCGTCTTGTTTTGAACAGCTAAATACGATAGTTGCTCGAGACACGCCACTTAAGTGTCGATCTAACGCTTCATTTGTTGGAGAACATATCATGGTGTCGGCTATTTTTTGATTGTTCTCAATGGCTGTTTTTGAAATATAAATGGCACTCTCATCATCTATATTAAGAAGCGTTGTTGGTTGATCTGTATTTATTTTTGACTGTACAACGAGTGAATTTTTATCACTGAGGGTAAGGTAAGTTTCACTCTCGCTTTTCATTCCGGAGTCCAATCCCCAATAATAAACGTGATACAAATAGGTGTTTTTATCTATGTTTTGTAAGGTTGAATAACCGACACATAAATCAGGGCGTTGACTAAGTAGTTTTTTTATTAAATGAATGTCTCGGCCATATATTAATAAATTGATAGTGAGTTTTTTGTCTATAGCGAATTGTTTCAGTTGTTCAAAAAACACAACGTCCTTATGTTTCAAATTTGTTGCTAATATGCTGTCGGGAATAATGATTATGACTGACGTATTCTTTTTTATATGTAATTCTTTTATATCGTTATATACATGATTCAGTGAATTAGAGTCTTTATTCTTATTGAAAAATATGTTTGTACAATCTGTATTTAAATTATGTTTAAAAGTGAATACGTCAGACTCTTTCAGCGAGCTTGTGAATGAATTGAGTGAGGATGCACATATAAATGTATGAGTATTTTCTTTTTTTATTAACGTTGATACATGATTTAAGATAGGCGCCCTAGTGCTAAATGTAGTTGTATAGACACTTGATTTTAGTTTTTTATCTTTATTTTCAAGTGGGTAGTTGTTTGTTATCATGATTTCTCACTCAGATTACATCGTAGTATAATATATTGTTAAGATAATTTTATAACAAAATAAATACAATTTTGTACTAATATAATGTCATATTTTGTGTTGAGAAAATTAGTTTATATTCTTTTTTTTAATATGTATTTAATCTTAAATTTATAAGTCTATCTATTTATATTCAAATCTCATATGTGAGACGTTTAGTGAGTATTATATTCGTACGTTAATGTAATAGAATTAATTGTTCGTTAAATGCTATTACATCACTAATCAAGGATACTACTTTATGGCTAAGCCCTTTAGTCAGGATATAACGGTTTTATTTTCAGCCTTTGATACAAAAGAGCGTTCATACAATGAGTTAAGTGAAGAAGAACGTTATAGAGAAATAAAAAAATCATGGAATGCATTAGAGTTACTGTCCAAGAGTCATATTGGAAAAAATAATAAAATTCAAAACAATAAAAATTATTTAACTCCAGATTTTAATGATAATTCTATTAATAATAAAGTGTCAGCGTAATGAAAAGAATAATTATCACGGGTCTACGTGGTGGTGTTGGTGCAACAACCGTCGCGGCAAATTTAATTCAATCGGTAGTGGCACTTGAACAATGTGCTCATGTCATTGATATGCGTCCTGAAAATTTAATGCGTCTGCATTTTGCGTTAGATTTATCGACCACTGATGGATGGGCGAAGAGATGGCTTTCTGGAGAGTCATGGACAAATGCGGCTTATATAAGTAGCGGTGAACTGCCTTTTGTTCCTTATGGGGCATTAACGGTGGATGAAATTGATAGCGTGACACAAAGATTGGCTGAGTTACCTCATGGTTTGCTTGATGTTTTTCCGAGTCAACCTGAGGTTGCGGATGAATGGCAGTTGATTTTATTGCCAAGTGTTAATGAGCTTAACCATCGCTATACCGCGTTGCTTGATAGTGCCGATATGGTGCTGTGTGTGATTAATGCCGATATTCAAAATTATACTTACTCGCAGCAAAGTGCTTTTTTCCAATGCTTCAATCAACGTCATCATCCTTACTTCTTAATTAATGGTTATCAGCCGCTTAGTGAGAACAGTGTTGATCTTTCTTTGGTATTTAAACAAGAACTTGCTGAGCAGTGTTTACCCATGTTATTGCATCACGATACGTCCATTCCTGATGCCTGTTCGCAATTAAGTAATGTGATTGATTATGCGCCACACAGTCAGATATCTCAGGGGTTTAATGAACTTGCGTTTTGGCTTCTAACTCATTTTTCCGCGAAAACCATGGAAGGTATATAACACTATGTTTGGCTGGCTATCTCTGTTTTTCCAACCCATATTTATGAGTCAATTTCGTAAACAGTTGCATTTCTATACTCAAGATAAAGCGCCTTCTTATGCGAGTCAGCTTATTCTGTCTGTGTGGTTTGTTGTGTGTTTTTGCTTTTTAAAATCGAAAATAGCAGGAATAGACAGCTGGAAGCTACCTCACTTTTTATACCCGCAAATTGATTTTTCACACATCAAACTCTTTGATCCTTTGCGTATGTCCATTCAGACGGTATGGTTTTTAATCGTACAACCTAAAAAATTGACGGAAACCATTTCTCTTACACAAGGGATCAGTATGGTGTGGAAACAAATTGGACGTCTCTTCTATTTGCCACTCAAAGGATTGACGTTTGTTGTGAGTTGGTTAGAGAGTTATTCAAGCCGCCATGCGATTGTCTCTAAAGAAAAGAGATTAAAAAAGCCGTCGTTATCAACTCGTGTTTTAAATGTCGCCATTGGTTTTGTTGTTTGTGTTCTTGCGATATTGTGTTTCACCATTCCTTTTAGCTTAACGGCTCAAGCGTTCTTTCTGGTTGCCTTATGGTCACTGGGTATGATGTTTAGACGCATGCCAGGCCGTTTTCCTACCATCTTATTAATTACCTTATCGGTAACCGTGTCTTGTCGTTATATATGGTGGCGCTATACGTCTTCTTTAAACTGGGATGATCCCTTTGCTCTGTTTTTAGGCTGTGTGCTGTTAATGGCTGAAACCTACGCGTGGATCGTTCTTATTCTTGGGTATTTTCAAAATATTTGGCCGTTAAATCGTCAGCCGGTGTCATTGCCTACGGACCAATCAACGTGGCCAACGATTGATATGATGATCCCAACATATAACGAAGACCTTGATGTGGTTAGAGCCACGGTTTATTCGGCATTAGGCATTGATTGGCCGAAAGAAAAACTGAATATCTTCATTTTAGATGATGGTAAAAGAGAGTCATTTAAAGAATTTGCTGAAGAAATTGGGGTGGGGTATATCCGTCGACCAACCAATGAGCACGCGAAAGCCGGTAATATTAATTACGCATTAAAACAGACTTCAAGTGAATACGTTGCCATTTTTGATTGTGACCACATACCGACTCGTGCTTTTTTCCAAATGACGATGGGCTGGTTTTTAAACGATGAAAAATTGGGGTTGATTCAAACGCCTCACCACTTTTTCTCTCCGGATCCATTTGAGAGAAACTTATCTAATTTTGGGGATGTACCGAATGAAGGCAGTTTGTTTTATGGCTTAATTCAAGACGGTAATGATTTATGGGATGCGTCATTTTTCTGTGGGTCGTGTGCCGTATTACGTCGTGAACCATTAGAAGAAGTCGGTGGTATCGCGGTTGAAACGGTAACAGAAGATGCACATACGTCGTTAAGAATGCACCGTTTAGGTTATCGTTCTGCGTATTTAAGAAAGCCATTGTCTGCGGGGCTTGCAACCGAAACGTTATCGGCTCATATCGGTCAACGTATTCGTTGGGCACGAGGCATGGCTCAAATATTTCGTGTGGATAATCCATTATTAGGTAAAGGGTTAAAATGGCAACAACGCTTATGTTATGCCAATGCGATGTTGCACTTTTTATCGGGGATCCCTCGGATCATCTTCTTGCTTTCTCCTCTCGTATTTTTGCTTTTACATACTTACATCATCTATGCGCCTGCCCTTGCGATTATTTTGTATGTATTGCCCCACATGGTTCACGCCAGTATGACGAACTCCCGTATGCAGGGAGAATATCGTTATTCATTCTGGGGCGAAGTGTATGAAACCGTATTGTCTTGGTACATCGCAAGACCCACTACCGTGGCTTTATTTGCTCCTCATAAAGGAACATTTAACGTGACCGCAAAAGGGGGGCTAATTGAAAATACTCATTACGATTGGACGATCTCTAAGCCTTATTGGCTATTGGTTATTCTCAATGTTCTTGGCATTGGTTTTGGTTTGTACCGTTTAGGATGGGGTCCAGACGATGAACTCGGCAGTGTGGTCGTGAATTTACTGTGGGTATTTTACAACTTACTTATTCTTGGCGGTGCGGTAGCGGTGGCTGAAGAATCAAAACAAGTGAGGAAGGATCATCGTGTGGTGGTGAACATACCCATGTCGATTCATTTACCGTCAGGACACAAAGTACGTTGTGATATTAAAGATTTCTCATTGGGTGGTTTGAGAGTGGAGTTGCCAACGTCCGTTGAGCTGTTCTATGGGCACAAGTTAGACATTATTTTACAACGAGGAGAACATCATTTTGTTTTCCCTGCAAAAGTGACTTACAGCAGAGGTAGGGCATTAGGTTTGCAACTCGAACCATTTACAAAACAACAGAATATTGATTACGTGCAATGTACGTTTGCACGTGCCGATGTATGGACGAAATGGCAAAACAGTTACCAAAGTGATAAGCCTTTAATGAGTATGCTAAGCGTATTTAAGATTGGAGCAAAAGGCTACAGAAATACAATCGCTTACAGCCCTAAAGGGGTGAGAGTTATCGCTCAATTTATAACAATAATAAGTGAATTTTTGCTCACGTTTAAACCAAAAAAAGTCAACCTTCAGAGTGCAAAATTATGTGGATGAAAACTAAAATAAACGTCATAGCAATGGCGATAGGCTTGGTCAGTTTGAATACGAGTGCGACGACGCCTTCTATGGCAAACGAGAACCGTTCGGCACAAGCAATGAATGGCGAAATGGTGACCGCAATGGTATCGCCAACCATTACCAAGAAGACATTCAGTTTTAACGATCTTGGTTATGGGCAATCGATTCAATTAAAAGGCAGCGAAAGTACCGCGTATATTGGCTTTGGTTCTCGTTTAGATGAAGTGGTTTCACAGGCGTCACTGCATTTTGAATTAACCCCATCGCCCGCATTATTGTCGTTGGTTTCTCATATTAAGGTGTATTTTAATAACGAGCTGGCTGGTGTTGTGGCCATCAATAATGGGATGCAAGGAAAATCGTCTGCGATTGATTTGAACTTAGACCCTCGTTTATTTACCGATTATAACCAACTTAAATTTGAGTTAGTGGGTAATGCATCG
>SAMEA5043647__coassemble_353_pt1 | contig 9652 bp, 8 predicted proteins | sample SAMEA5043647__metabat2_low_PE_001 | metagenome-assembled genome bin SAMEA5043647 (sample SAMEA5043647) | Gadus morhua | reverse complement strand
TATTAAGGACCTAGGTAATAATTCATACACAGGAACTGCCGGTGATATTCTTGATACCGCCTATGGTAAAAGTGCAGGAAATGCCCTGAACTGGCAATACTCTATGATATTAAAGGTCGACGATTCACACTATGAAGTTGAGTTTGATGATTGGATTTATCAAATATCAGACAGTGTTGTGATCAATGAAACTGCTATTTATAAGTGGGGAATACAAGTCGGCGAAGTGGTCTTGGTGATTAGAAAATAAGTCGTTCATACAAAGCCACCCCTTATTGAGGTGGCTTGAAAGAGGGCAATTATTTACAAACTAATTCAGAATTTCTTCCTTTTAACTTTTTATAAGCAGCCATCATATTGTCTTTTTTAACAAAACGTTGTGGCGGCTCTAGCACAGACAGCTGATAATCCGTATTTTCATTAGCTATTGATGAAGTTGGAGTAATTACGACGACGTTTAAATTTGGATTTAAGCGTTTTATTTGTTCTGCAGTACCAAGTCCATTTTCAATATGAAATTTCCCCGCGATATGCATTACTTGAGCCCCCGAGTGTCGCTTCAGATACGTGACAATGCTTTCTGCCATTGTTGCATCCCACGTTATTTGTGACGCAAACTGTTTTTGAGTTTGGTCTTTATCACCATGATGCATTGATGCGAAAAATTTTGATTTATAAGGCGAATCTGATGTATCTACGTTATTTGCTACCCATGTTCTTTCTGTGTCATCAAGTTTATCAAGATAAGTAATACCTTGTTGTCCAATACATTTAACTATTGGTTTTGGGGCATTAGACGCAATAATGTCATGATCAGTGGCTTTTGCGAGTTCAACTAATGGGCGATAATCACTTTCATAATTAGGCCATGCATCGGCCTCTGACATTAACGTTTGTTCACCAATTTCTCCTGCTATATACGCATCAATTACAGGTTGTTTATTGCGGCTAAATTGCTCCATAGAAAGGGCTAGTTTAGGGTTTTTGCTTGATAATTGTTTAAATAGGTCTGTTTGAAAGCGATGAACTGCAGCATGGGTATGCCATTCTCCAATTAAAATAACGTCAGCGTTGGTTATTTCACTTGGTAATTGAGATAAAGAGAGCCCTTCTCCGTTTGGAGATAATAATTGGTAATCATAGAAACTAGTAACCGAAGACGTGTTGGATTGAATGCTTTGGCTACACCCGGATAAAAGAAGCAAAGAAAGCGCAAAAATGAACGTGATAGATTTCATAGGAACAACTTAGTAAAGAACAGAAAAGTAGAATAGGGTAATTAACGACTATTTTCAATCTTAATAGTAATCATTATCAACTGTAGTGTGAGATCGCTTAAAGAAATGACATGGGTGTAACACCAATGTCATTCACGTTATTGTATAATAGGTTTCAACGTACTTAAGTAAGGATATTTATGAGTGCTCAATACTTTGATGAAAAAAGTAGTTATGAAGAAATCGAGCTAGAATGGCTTGATGCAATGGAAATTGGTTTGTATTTTGATGATTCAATGCATTCTGAGAGTGATACTGAAACCACTCTCAACAATTAATTCTCACAGAGTAATTAACTCTAATCACTTGATTTAGGCAAAAAGGAAATAGATTCCCCTTCCGCGGTTAAAATCGAAATCTGTACCGGCTTGCCTTTGTCATCCAGCCTTAATTCCCCTATAGAACTCTTGTTGATCAATTTATCGTTATTGGTTACTGACGGATCTCGTTTTATTACGACTAAATTTTTACGTTTCGTAAACCAATTTAATGGTGAATGTGGGCTATAAAGCACTCTATCCATAAAGTCACAGAAACGAAGCAACGTATTGGGAAATTCATTTTTAAACCCGCTGCAGGTGATTTGATAGATATCAGGACTCGATTTACTGTGACGTAACTTGATGTCATAAGCAAAAGAGTAATGCACATCACCAGATAGAATAACAAAATTTTGAGGCGTTTTAGGATGAGTCAAAATACTTAATAAGGTATTTGCGGATCCTGGGTGAGCCATCCAGTTTTCTGCATCAATAACTAAAGGTTGACCTAGAATGGTCATTGTTTTTTGCAAGGCTTCGATAAACTTCACACCAAAAATTGGTGCAGCAGAGACAATAATGATGGCCTCTTGCCCAATAAGTTCGTGCTGAAAATCTAACATCGCTTCCCAATCCATGAGGCCAGAGGGTTTATTGGCGTTTGATTCTGAGCGCCAACGGCGGGTTCTTGTGTCCAATACTACGATTTTTGGAGTCGTAAGAATAGAGTAATGCCATTCCTCAAATCGAGTAAGTTGATGAATAATTTGCGTATGTTTTTTATGATCATAATGACTAAAGAGCTCACGAAAGCGATCAAGAAAATCCTCGTCGAATTGCTCTGGATTATTCCCCCATCCCTGACAAAGAAAGTACCCCATTAATCCATTACCAATGACCTGAGCGGCAAGAGGGTGACCATTAACGGCGTTTTCCCAGCCAATCGTTAAGTTCCAATCGTCAGTGATATCGTGATCATCAAAGATCATATAGGTGGGAATATGAGCAAACAATTGCTGAACGTCTTTAAGGCCTAAAACAAATTGTTCAATAATTTGTTTTTCTTTTTTCCAACACTGCTGCCATTTTTTATCGAGATTTGGCAGGGATTCAGGTAAAGAGACACAATCCCATAATGTCGGAGACCACACCAATAGGTACATGACAAAAAACTCAGAAAAGGTCATTAGATGGTTTTCGTGTTCGGTAGAGCTAAAAATTGGGCGAGATTTATATAAATTCCATCGAGAAAGGAAATTAGTATTATCGATATAATGAGGCAATATTTTATCGCGATAATAGAGATTATGCTCATGTGAATATAATGAAGATCCCGTTGGTATTGTTGAGTCCGGCAGTATTTCTTCAAATAAACCTAATTGAGGAATAATTTGTTGAATAGCGATTAACATTGGCCCTGCAACATCATCCGCATAGATTTGATCTCCACTCATCATCAATAAAGCGGCTCTTTCTTCTATTGCTTGTGTTTTTAGTTGTTGGTTTGCAATAACTAAACTGTCTTTACTTGGGTAATGAGGGTTACGGCAAGACCCATGCAGTACATAATCGGCTTTGTCTTTGATGATGAAAGAAAATGTTGTTTCGTTTGGATATAAGGCATGAGGCAACAAACTCGATAATGAGCCATGTTGAGTCGTTATGTCGTAATAAAGCGCTTGGTTTACAGGAAAACTTTCTTTGCATTGCAGTAGGTAAACCCAAGCATTCTGGCCAATGTTAATGCCTTGTTCGTCTGTGATGATGAACTGGTGTGAGTGCAACCCGCATTGAATTGTTGTATGTCCTTCAAGACGCTCAGAGGTTGTGAGCCATAGGTTCACTTCTGTTGGGCTTGATTTTCTAACAATAGGGCCAGCAAGAATTAAGGGTAAGATAATAGGCATCAATTAATACAACGTTGAATAATGGATGTCTATTATCATACGTGAGCGGCCTTAACTTGCAACATCCTGTATTTTAGCTTGTTTGTATAGTTCCAGTGTTTTAAGTCGTTGTACTGAATGATCAACAATGGGATCAACATAATTATCTGGTTTCAACAGTGGTTTCACACTGGGTTGATGTAGCTGCTTTCCTAAGAGAGCGGCTAAGTTAGGTAACCAGTATTTAATGAAAACGCCATTATTATCAAAGCGTTCACTTTGTGTTGTGGGATTAAAAATACGAAAATAAGGTGAGCTGTCACAACCTACCGAAGCACACCATTGCCAACCTCCATTATTTGATGCAAAGTCACCATCAATGAGTGTAGACATAAAATATTGTTCTCCCCAGCGCCAATCAATGTGTAAATCTTTTACTAAAAAACTCGCTGTGATCATACGTAATCGATTATGCATCCAACCTGTGGTATTCAGTTGTTTCATCGCGGCATCGACAATAGGGTAGCCAGTTTCACCATTACACCATTGTTCAAACTGATCTTGTTTATTATTCCATTGAATGTGTTTTTCAAAATCAAGGAACGCGTGGTTCTTCGATAAGCTAGGAAAAAAATAGAGTAAGTGGGTGTAAAATTCTCGCCAAATTAACTCATCAAGCCAAATTTCTTGACCTTGTGAGAGTTGATTATTGGCTTCTAAGTGCAAACGTAAAATACATTGTTTTGCTGAAAGTGCACCAATAGCAAGATAAGGCGATATTTGACTCGTACCATCGATGGCTGGGTAATCACGCTGATCATGATAATCTTGCGATTTCTCTCGGCAAAATAGACGCATTTTTTTAAGTATTGCAGTATTCGAAACTGGCCACACTTTGCTTTCATTATTCATCGATGAGGTAAATTTTCTATCTAAATAAGATGTTAATGTACTTAACTGTTGTTCAGACAGTGGAACTGAAGGAATGACTTTTTCTATGGTTGGGAAGTGCTGATAAAAATACGCTCTCCATGCTTTTTTAAAGGGGGTGAATACTTTATAAGGTTTCTGGGTTTTATTTATTATTTTACCAACCGTGACGGCGCACTTTGCATTATAGAAGTGGCGCTCAATATTCGTTAACTGTGATCTTACATCGGCATCTCGGGCTAATTCATCGGCTTCGTATTCTTTATTCGCAAACAGATGAGTAATATTGAGATCGTTGCAGAGCATTGTAAGTTGCTCTGAGGTATTTTTGAACCACGGGCAAGACACAATAATTAATGGGACGTTTATTTCTTGAAGCTCTTTTTCTAACTCAAGTAAACGTCTTTTAATTAAATCAATTTGAATAGAAGATTTATGGTGTTTTTTCCATTGCGCTTCACTAACGACATAAAGAGCAATGGTTGGTTCTTGATTGGCAAGGGCTGCCGATAACGCAGGGTTATCAGCAATTCTTAAATCAGTTCTAAACCAAACACATTGTGTCGTTGGTTTATAATCCATAGCGTAATCTCAATTCTTGAGGGTATGGATTCAGGAATGATTGTTTGGCTAAATATTCGTTAGTATGTATTCCTAAATGGTGTTTAATTAAGGTTATCGGAGACAATAGAGGCAGTAATCCTTGATTGTATTCTTGAATCACAAGCGCTAATTCTTTTTTCTGTGGTGATTCTAGTTCTTTTTTGAAATACCCTTGTAGGTGCATTAATACATTTGTATTGTTTTTGCGTGACGCACGAATCGACATGGTTTGCATTAATTGAGTACGATAAATAGCAAAGAACTGGTGAATGTCATAATCCGCGACTTTAGCGACTAATTTACCGAGTTCTTTATAACCGACGGTTGAATGAGACATTAAGGTGTATTTATAGCGGGAATGAAACGCAATGATTTTCCCTGGTGTTGGGTTGCCATCCATCGATTTATATAAATCATTTAAGCAGAACACACGAGTAATGAAGTTCTCTTTTAATACAGGATCAGAGAGTCGTCCATCTTCTTCTACGGGTAACCAAGGCATCTCTTTCATTAATATTTGAGTATAAAGACCTACGCCATTTTTAGTCGCACTATTTTTACTATAAACTTTGACACGCTCCATGCCACAGCTTGGAGAATTAGCGCAGACAATGTAACCACACATTTCGGTTTCTTTTAATCGATTAACGGTTTTCTGTGAGAATTCGATCATTGAATCGGTGTAGTCAAGTGATGCATTCTTTGAATCAACTAGGGCGATACGCTCTTCGTTAGTAACAAGACGTATGGTTGGCCTAGGAACTGACATTCCACTGCCGACTTCAGGGCAGATTGGAACATAAGTGAAATAAGGGGCAAGCACTTTAGAGGCAAACTTATTACTTTTGTGCCCGCCATCAAAACGAACACTTTCACCATTGACGCATGAACTTATACCAACTTTAATATCCATGATTTACACTCCATTGCTTATTTTTATTATATGTAGTTAATTAAACGAATTAACTCTCCATTTGGATCACTTCAGCTTGACTCTTTTTTTTTACTCACGCAAACTGCCTGTAAACATATTGTGACACCTCTCTTATTAAGGATTGTTTGTGCGTCTTGAAGTACAGTGTAAAGATCGATTAGGTCTAACCCGTGAGTTACTTGATATTCTTGCTTCTCAGAGTATTGATTTACGAGATATCGAGATTGATAAATCGGGCTTAATTTACCTTAACTTTCCTGAAGTTGACTTTGAAGAGTTTAGTCTATTAATGGCAAAAATTCGACGAATCGATGGGGTTATTGATGTAAGAAAAATTCAATTCTTACCGAGTGAACGTCGTAATACCGAATTGCTTGCGGTATTGAGTACATTACCAGACCCTGTTTTTTCGATTAATTTAAAAGGTAAAATTGACACGGTAAATCACGCGGTAATGTCATTGTTTAAATTAGAAAGAGAGGCGTTAATCGCTCAACCAGCGACGGTTCTTGTTCCTGATTTTAATGTCATGCTTTGGTTAGAAGAGTCGCGTATTCGTCAACGTGAATCAATGAAAGTTGATGGTGTTGCTTATGTGATGGAAATTATGCCGGTATACATTACGAATGACAGTAATGCATCGATACTGGTAAGCGCGGTGGTAATCATTAAGCCCGCAGTAGAATCACAGCACGCAAGACCTTTTATCCCTGAATCGTCTAATTTGGGTTTTGAGCATTTTGTCGGCTCATCGACTAAATACAAAAAATTGATTTCTCAAGCGAAAAAACTGTCCGATATTGATCAATCTTTGCTTATTCAAGGAGAGACGGGAACGGGCAAAGAAATGCTAGCACGTGCTTGTCATAATGCTTCTATTCGTTCGGGTAAGGCATTTATGGTAGTTAACTGTGCAGCCATGCCTGATGACGTTGCGGAGACTGAATTATTTGGTTATGCCCCTGGTGCGTTTCCAAATATGCCAGAAGGAAAGAAAGGGATTATTGAACAAGCCGATGGCGGAACCGTTTTCTTTGATGAAATCAGTGAAATGAGCCCTCTATTACAGATTAAGTTATTACGTTTCATCCAAGATGGTAATTTTCGTCGTGTTGGAGAAGAGAAAGAAATTCACGTTGATGTAGGTATTATTGGCGCGAGTAAGAAAGAACTTCTAGACTTAGTAGAACAAGGCATATTCCGAGAAGACCTTTATTATCGATTGAACGTGTTGTTTTTAGAGATCCCGCCATTGCGTGAGCGCCCATCAGATGTTGCTACGTTATTTGAATTTTTTGTTGCTCAATTATGCAAAGAGTTAGGTATCGTTAAACCGTCGATATCGGAAGATGTTTATGAGTATTTACGCAGTTATTCGTGGCCTGGAAATGTGAGACAGCTGAAAAGTGCAACCTTAAAAGCCCTAACTCAGATGGACCGAAATCAGTTGAATATTTCTCATTTCATGTTGCCTAATATGGATAAAAATAGTACGAATATGATGAATCTCAATATAGATGGTACGTTGGATGAAATCATGAAGACCTATGAATCTACTATTTTATCAAGTTTGTATAGTGATTTTCCATCGAGCAGAAAACTCGCTAAACGTCTGGGAGTTTCTCATACTGCAATTGCGAATAAATTACGTGATTATGGTATCGGTAAGAAGTAGGGATGAACAATATGGATGTACATTTTGATTTTGACCATTACCAAGTTCGTTTGATTAAAAGCAGTGATGCCGTAATGATTGCTAATTATTTTATGCGTAATCGTCATCACCTAGAGCCGTGGGAGCCAAAGCGTGCGAACGCTTTTTTTACTGCAGAGGGCTGGAAGCAACGTCTGCTGCAACTTGTTGAACTGCATAAACATAATTTGGCGTTCTATTTTGTGATCTTTGATAATCAAGAAAAGAGAATCATTGGTACAGTGAGCTACAGCAATATTACTCGATTTCCATTCTATGCAACGAATGTAGGCTATTCGCTAGATGAAAATGAACAAGGCAATGGAATCATGCAACGCGCCGTAGAAAAAACCATTCATTGGATGTTTACGGTTCAGAATCTTCATCGAATCATGGCCGCTTATATTCCCCGTAACAATAAAAGCGGTAATGTATTATCTAAACTTGGCTTTGTAAAAGAAGGTGAAGCGAAAGCTTATTTATACATCAATGGTGGGTGGGAAGATCATATTCTTACCTCAAAAACAAATGAACACTGGAAGCCTGATTAGATTGTGCATTGTTGATTTCTTAGAATGAATAATTGATATAGGAATAATGAACGAAAGATAAACAGAGCGCTAAGTGTTTGTTATACTCAGTTTGTTATTGAATAAAATTAATAAATAGAAAGGATTTTTAAATGTTAAAGTTCATTAAGTTTTTACAATTGTTGATTCTGGGTGTGGTAGGTGCGTTTGTTATCCAATCAACCGTATTACATGGTATTGGTATTTTTTCTGAGCGTTATGTGATCATGAGTTTACTACTTATGGCTCTACTTCAATTGGCTATCTTCATTATCTATAAGCTTGTAGAAGATGATTTCACCAATGAACCGAAAAAATAGCGCGAATAACGGCTAAAAATAAAAACCGATGACCTAATATGGTATCGGTTTTTTTGTGTCTGTCGTTTGAAATCAGAATAATTCGGTTAATGCGCTATCAATGGCGTTAACTAATTTTGTGATGTGCTCAGGCTCTGAAATAAACGGAGGCATCATATAAATAAGTTTACCAAATGGTCGGATCCAAACCCCTTGGTCAACAAAGTGCGCTTGTATTTTTTCCATTTCGACTGGTGTTGTTAATTCGACAACCCCGATTGCTCCTAACCAGCGAACATCAGCAACGACATCGTGTTTTTTTAGTGTAGGCAATAGCTCTGCAAAACAGGTTTCAATTTGTTTAGTTTGAGTTTGCCAGCGGTTTTGTTTAATTATTTCTAGACTTGCATTAGCAACGGCACAGGCTAACGGATTCCCCATAAATGTAGGGCCATGCATAAAGCAACCTGCGTCTCCTCCACATACGGTATCTGCCACAACTTTACTGGTTAAGGTCGCAGAGAGTGTCATATACCCCCCCGTTAAGGCTTTACCAATACACATAATATCAGGTTCAATATCCGCGTGTTCACAAGCAAATAACTTACCTGTTCGACCAAATCCCGTCGCAATTTCATCCAAAATCAGTAGTAATCCATAATAGTCACATAAGCGACGCACTTCTTTTAGATATTGAGGGTGGTATAAACGCATTCCACCAGCACCTTGGACGATAGGTTCAAGGATCATCGCTGCAATGTCGTTATGATGTTCTGCTAACATCGTTTCTAAAGAAATAATGTCATTAGGGTTCCATTCTTCGCCAAACTTACTTGTCGGTGAATCCACAAATAGGTGCTCAGGAAGAAAGCCCTTATACAAACCATGCATAGAGTTATCAGGGTCAGTAACTGACATTGCTGCAAATGTATCACCATGGTAACCGTGACGGACGGTTATGAATTTAGATCGAGGTTGTCTTTTTGCATGCCAATATTGCAGTGCCATCTTTAAGCTGACTTCCACCGCAACAGAACCTGAATCGGCTAAGAAAACCTGCTCTAATCGAGAGGGGCTTAACTCGACTAATTTTTTACATAAATCAACCGCGGGTTGGTGGGTAATACCGCCAAACATAACATGTGCCATTTTATCAGTTTGATCTTTCAATGCTTGATTAAGATGTGGGTGGGAGTAGCCA
>SAMEA5043647__coassemble_268_pt1 | contig 9769 bp, 7 predicted proteins | sample SAMEA5043647__metabat2_low_PE_001 | metagenome-assembled genome bin SAMEA5043647 (sample SAMEA5043647) | Gadus morhua | reverse complement strand
GAATTTCATGCCCACCACTTAGGGGGATAAGATAATAAGCATCATATTGATCCTCTACAATTTGAATTGCCGAGCATTCTCTTGCTAAAGAATTCAGGAAACATGCCGCAGGCACATCATTACCACTGTTTATTATACTGTCCAATTCACCATTAGTTTTCATAACATTTCCATTGTTTTTAAATAACAAATACGAATGCTAATGATTCTCAATTAAGAGATCAACTACTTTTTACTAAATTTATAAAATAAAAACTTCTTTTATAGAACTAAATATCCTAGCATTTAACAATGTACCTAAAGAAAATAAATATGTTATTTATCAATAATTAAGTAAAATTCGTTATTTCCTCATAAGATACAAGAAATATGCCCCACCAATTAACGATGCCAATAACCCCGCCGGGAACTGCCATGGAAACCACACCGTTCTTCCCACCCAATCAGCAAAAATCAGTAAACTGCCACCGATTAAACTGGCAGTTAACAATTGGTGAGACGCTCGATATTGATGAAGTGAACGTGCCATATGAGGTGCCAATAAACCAATAAAACTGAGGGGACCAATAATGATCGTACATAAGGTCGTCAATGCCGCAACAAGGAGCAATAAATACAACCTAACTCGTCGACAAGACAAACCGACGCTGCGTGATGTTGTCTCTCCTAGGCCAATAATATCTAACCATCGATGGCTGCACAGTGCTAACAGACCGAATATGACAACCCCCGCCCCCAGTAGAGACACATCCCCCATACTCACTAAATACGTCGACCCTGAAAGCCATGTTAATAGCGCCATTATATTATCTTGCCCGGATGACATTGCGATACGTAAAAAGGCATCTAAACCGGCGCTAAGCGCAATGCCAGTTAATAGCATTTGTGTAGGGGCAAAATTTTGTTTTCGTCCCATCAACCAGATAATAGCCGTCACTGATGCGGCGCCAAGCGTACCCAGTAACATTTGCTCGTGCCTTTCTACAGCAATACCAAATACCGCCCCTAACACTAAAGCTAATGCCGCCCCAGAACTGATGCCTAAAATTTCAGGGCTTGCCATTGGGTTGGTCGAAACACGTTGAATCACCGTGCCCGCAATCGCCAGACCTATCCCGGCAAGAAAAGACACCAACACTCGTGGAAGTCGAAGTTCTAAAACCGAAGGATTCAACGACAATAGCCACCCGTTTTGTCCTTTTCCCAGCAATAAAGCGACAAAAAACAACACAACAATAAAAAAGCAGAGTGGCATCAACACGGAGTATAGCGTTCGATGTTGATAATTAATTTGAGTACTTTCTCTGGCTTTCATATCAGATTGAAATGCATTTTTGTTTAATAACCAAAGAAGAAACGGAGCCCCAAGCAAGGCGGTCATTGCGCCTGTCGGTAACAGCTCCCCACCAACGCCAGAAAAAGGTTGAATGATCAAATCAGAAAATAACAACATGACACTTCCGACGGCCCCACTACTCAAGATTTGAGCCGTTAACTTGCGAGCACCAAACATACGAGCAATCGCCGGTGCGACAATACCAACAAAGCCAATCAATCCGACTTCACTGACCACCGCTGCGGTAATAAATATCGCCAACGTCAGTGAAATAACCTTTATATGCTTAACATTCACGCCAATTGAAGACGCCACGCTGTCTCCCAATTGAAGTGTCGATAATGGCTTAGAAAGTACTAATATCACAATAATAGGAACAGTAATAAGGGGGATCAGTGCCGTTACACTCGACCAATCATTTTGATTTAGCGTCCCTGCTCCCCAAACAAAAACACTGGCTAACTGTTGCTCATTTAACAGTAATAACATGGTATTTAAAGAACCAAAAAATAGGCTTATTACCATTCCCGCCAGAACCATATGAACCGGAGAAAAGCCGCGTCTGGCTGACAATAAAAAAACAATACAAGTCGCAATGCCTCCCCCTAAAAACGCAGGAATAAACCCATTAATGGCACTGTTAACTGGAAGAAATAAAATACCCAATACCATGCCGAGTTCAGCCCCCGCCGCAACACCCAGAGTGGTGGGTGAAGCAATAGGATTACGCAAAACAAACTGCATAACACAACCAGCCACAGCTAAAGAAAAACCGCATAACACAGCAATAACAAGACGTGGAAGATAAGTAAGATGGGTAATTAAATGTTGGTAATTAGCAGAATCATAATGCACGATCGTTTGCCACAACAGATTCAAACCTTGTGAATAAGGCGCGGTCCATTGCAATAACCCTAAAACAACCACCACAACAAAAATAAAAAGGCTGAGACGTAATACTATCCCTTGTGGTTTTTCAACCTCATTAACGACCATTATTGAGTTAACTGCTGAGTAATATGATCACTGAAACGTTGCGCTGAAATCAAGCCACCAAACGTCCAAATAGCAGGCAGTTCATAAACCGAATCGGTACGAGTAAATGCCATCGCTTGCCATAATGCAGAGTGCGTTAATTGCTTTCTTTCCGTCTCTTTTAGAGGTCCAAAAATCAACACATTGGATTGTTGATACTGCGCTAACTTTTCGACACCTGCGGTGGTAAATCCCCACATATTAGTCGGTTCATGCCATGCGTTAACTAACCCCATCGCATCAATCGTATCTTGGGTCAGCGATCCCTCACTGTGAATTCGAACCGTTTTATCATTCACAAAACGGAGAAACAAAAACGGCTTATTGTTAGATTGAAGACGATGAACGTTATCTCCATTAGCAAGCAATCGTTGTTCTGTTGCTGCTATCACTTTAGCCGACTGCTTTTCTTTATTAAATAAGACGCCCAGTTGAGCCGTAATGTCTTTTGCTGAAGACAACGGTGCCTTCTTATCATTGTAAATGGTGTACACCAATGTAGGCGCAATGGTATTTAATTTCTCATACATCGCAGACATATGTTGGTTGATCAAAATCACATCAGGGTTTAATTCCGTTATTAACTCTAAATTAGGCTCTCTTCTTGATCCGACATCCATGACCGATTGATTGAGTTCTGGCTCCATCACCCACGTTTGGTAGCCTTCTACATCGGCAGCGCCTAACGGGACAACCCCTAAGCTAAGTACGGTTTCTGTTAATGCCCAATCTAATACCACCACTTTTTTAGGTGTTTCCGTAAATTGAACGGTACCCAGCTCATGCTTGATTTCCATCGCTTGGACAGAAGAAATACAAAATAGAATGATAAAGCCAATGAATTTGTTCATGTTACTTTCCTTGCGGTTCTTTTTATTTTATTGGAATTTAAGGGATATAACTGATCGGTTGACCTGTTTCAGGGTGTGAAAATAACGCCAACTCCATGCCATAGATCCGCTGCAATGTTTCACTGGTCATTAACGCATCAGGAGAACCTTGCGCGATGACTTTACCCGAATGTAATGCAATTAAATGATCGCTAAATTTGGCCGCCATATTGACATCATGTAAAACCATGATCACAGTTAAGCCTAATGTCGTATTCAATTCTCGGATCAACGCTAACAGTTCATATTGATGGGCGACATCCAACGCAGAGGTAGGTTCATCCAATAAAATACAATGACTCTGTTGAGCCAGTAACATCGCAACCCACGCTCTTTGGCGCTCTCCACCAGACAATGTGGCAACAAAACGATCGTTGAATGAAGTGAGGCTCACTTTCTCGATGGCCTCATCAACCAACTGGTAGTCAGCTTTGGTGTAGCGACCAAATGCGCCTTTCCATGGATAACGGCCAAAACACACAAGCTCACGCACTGTTACACCATCGGTGATTGGAGGATGCTGAGGAAGATAAGCGACATTGAGTGCAAACTCTTGAGGAGAGAAATGACTCGCGGCTTTTTCATCAAATAACACCGTTCCTGTTGTCGGGCTATGGTGACGACTAAGTAGCTTAATCAAAGTAGATTTACCACAGCCATTATGACCCAGTAAGGTGGTCACTTTGCCTTTAGGAAAAAGCAAATTCGTGGGGTAAAGGATAGTTTTTCCGTCAATTTCAAACGACGCATCGACAAGTTGATACATGAGATGAGCTAGGTAATCGGTCCATGAATGATGGAAAGAACTTTAACACAAAGAAATAGTAATGATAATTGTTTTTATTCGTATAAAATGCACGTAGGATGTGAACCACTCGTAAATTAAAGCTGGAAATTAGAATGCCTCTTTTTAACAAAAGAAAACAAACCACTCTCCAACTCACGATGATTGGCTTAATTGCCGCCTTGATGGGAATTGGTCAAAATGGATTACTCGTTTCTTTGCCTTTTTTAGTTACGCATTCCGCTTTCTCTCTACCAACCTGGTCTATTATTATTGCTATTGGTAGTTTTCTTTTCTTACCTGCCGCGCCATTTTGGGGACGATACAGCGATAAAAATGGCCCTAAAGGCGTTGTATTTCAAGCGCTCGCAGGAATGAGTATCAGCTTTTTACTTCTACTTACTTTCGCCTTTTTAAGTAATGGTTACCCTGACTTGGCTCACTACTGGTTAATTGGTCTCATTGTCGCTCGACTTATTTATGGTTGTACCGTGGCAGGAATGGTTCCAGCAAGTCAACATTGGGCCATCCTTTTATGCGGACAAAACAACCGATTAAAAGCCATTACCTCCGTCAGTATAGGATTGAGTTTAGGGCGACTGGTTGGCCCTATATTATCGATTATTTTATTAAAAACGGGGCCTTTTGCTCCGCTTGTCATGATGGTTGTATTCCCCTTTCTCGCACTATTAGGCGCGTTGTGGTTACCAACCCCTCATCGAGAAAATAAACCAGAAGGCACGCTCACAACAAAACGTCCGTTAATTCCAAGCCTCACTCTTGCTCCGTATTTACTCACTGGTTTATCTCTTTGCTTAACCATTGCTTTATTGCAATACAGCTTCTCTCCTTTGATAAAAAGCATTACCGATTGGCCAACAGATAAAATCAGTGACGCCATTGGCCTATTACTTACCATCAGTGCCGCTATCACGTTAATCACACAGATATTAGTCATCAAAAAGAAGAAGCTTCAGCTTTCAACAATGTATCGGTTGGGATCTTTATTTTTGTTGGCAGGATTTTTCACCTTCTTAATCTCCAACCTTTGGACATTGGGATTCGCGATGGCACTCAGTGCCTGTGGTGCAGCCTTATTAGTGCCTGCATACACATCTAAAGCCACATCAATGGATCCAAGCAATCCAGGCGCGGTTGCTGGTTACATTTCCATGTCACATACATTGGGCTATGGCTTTGCTTCGCTACTGGCTTATACATCGACACTGTCGCCACTGTATCCTATTTATATTTGTGTTTTATTTTCAGGAGGGATAATGGCCATTGCTTTTATGAAACCTCAAATAGCTGAAGTCACAAAATCGTCCTATTAGCGTTTATTATTTGGGTGACGAGGACAATCTTCACATAATTTACGACCCTCGCATTTGTAGACAAGGCAACAACTCGTACGTACTAATTTTAAGTGATTTGTTAGTAAGTCGACTTTCAAACTCGCCAAATGCTTACTTGGTAATCCAAACGCATTTAACCATAACAACGCTTGTGCTAATAAATACTCATTGGATAGTGTTGGTTGATGTACTTGAAGTTTGGTAATGCAATTGAGTAAACCATCGGCAATAAGGTGATTTGTAAAGCCGGGGCGAATACGAGTCCATTCAGACATACTTTCACGATATGACGTAAATAATGAGCTTAATTGTGTTCCTATTAACGGGATGATCTCATCACTCGAACCAAACGTAAGATCGACGTTATGAAAAGTAAATCCCGCAATAAAATCAGACTGGACCGATTGGCTCATGTTTTTGAAATCAGGAATAGCATTAAGTTGATAAACAGAAATGAAAGCAAGGTAAATAGGTTGCCAACACAATAAATCCCACGTGCGCGTTAACCAATAGGCATTACCGGCTTCTTTTGAGCTTTCTGATAAACGATCATAAAGCGCTTTAATAACCTCACTATTATCATGAGAAATATGAATATCGGTGTTGCTGTCTGATAACACGATATCCGCTACTTGGCCTGATAAATAAGGCGTAACTTGCTTAGAAAGGGTAAACAGTGATTCGAAATATTCATTATTCTGCATAGCGGAACTACATAACACCAACTAACTTAGGGGCAGCTAGAATAATCACCCCACCGCAATAATGCAAACGATTATCAATTAGATTTAACTATTGCATCACACTTTACACAATCTCGTCCCGATTTTTTAGCGTCATACAATCGATCATCGGCAATACTAAGAAGTTCAGGAATCGTTACTTTTGGATCCGTGATCGTGCTTATGCCCATGCTGCACGTCATACTTAATTCGATATTTTCAATTGGCACCGCAATCTTGCGGATCACCGCTTGCAGCTTTTGAGCAACAAAATGCGCCTGCTCATGACTTTGTTCTGGAAGCAAAATGACAAATTCATCGCCGCCAAAACGGCCTAAAATATCAGAATCACGCAAGTTAGCTAAACACGCTTCAGCAAATGAGGTGATCATCGTATCCCCCACTTCATGGCCGTACTTATCGTTGTATTCTTTAAAATTATCAATATCACACATAATAATTGAAAATGGTTTTCGATTACGGCGATAAGTCGCAAGCACTTGAGACCCCTTTAGGTCAAACGAACGGCGATTATTCACCCCTGTCAGGTAATCGTTATACGCTAACTCGGAGTATTTTTCTTTTTGTTCTTTTGTTCGTTTCACATAATGTAAATTAAACATAAGAAGCGCAATAATGACGAAAAAACAGCCCACAATACTCAGTAACGATAAAGACACAATGGTTCGCCAATAATCTTGCTGCTTGGTGACCACAATAATGAAAGGCAAATCTTTAATTTTACGAGCATAAATCGTATCAATAGTGCCATCGTTGTATATGTCAGAACTGAACACCACTTCGCCATTTTTATACAGCGTTTCAAACACCTCTGGTTTGATTTTTGACACATTAAGCCTTTTTCCAATGATCTCACTTCCTTTTGGCACTGCTGACAACAACTTAAGATTAGAACTTAAAATTGCAAGCCCTGTTGATGAAGGCAATTCCAAATGACGGATGGTCGAATTAAAAAAACTTAAATTAGTCGAAATACCCACCATACCTAAAAAGTCATTATTTACATTGGTTATTTTGTGGCCTTGAATAACGACATCTCGACCAGCCAGATCGACTAAAGGCAGAGTAACTACCTCGGTTCTTTCTTTATTTTTCTTAAAAACCCGGCAATACTCGCGTCGAGAAACATCAACGCCACTCAATGTTTTACTGTGCGTTAATATACAATTCTCATCAATAATAAAAGCTAAAATAGCGTTAGGAAGTGCATCTTCTTTTTCTCTGAGATAATCAAGCTCTTGCTGATATTTATCATTATTTCGATCAGCAGAATGAAGCCCTCCAGAAGAAAGGTCCTCAACCATATCCTTTAAGACTAAAGACGAATCATGGAAAGATTTAGTCAGCCACAAATCAACAAAACTGGCATTAAATTGCAAACGATCAATCACTCGGTTGCGGTCACTTTGATACGCGCTATAAATATAGGATGCAGAAAGGAAAAAAATAAGAAATCCAATGATCAATGAGCTATAAAAAAATGCACTTCTCTTCTTCATACTTTTCCTATTTTTGTGACAGCCATTCCATTTCAAGCGGAAATATAACATAGGATAATAATTTGTAAAATCAATGGCCAAATTTTAAGCCTTTCTAAAGTAATGAATCTTATACAGTTGACTTTTTTATAGCGACATAAAATGTGATCTCCCTTGCTTTTTAGCCCTCTTCTTATTACTCTCCCATCCACTAGGTAATTATTACTTTACCCCTACTTGTTTTATAGGAAATCACCTTGAACCAAACATCTTTCTCATCACTTAATCTGAACCCATCTCTTCTACAAAACCTAGACACTTTAGGCTATACAGAGATGACCCCAATTCAAGCTCAAAGCTTACCATTCATGTTGGAAGGGAAAGATGTCATTGCCCAAGGAAAAACAGGGTCAGGTAAAACAGCAGCATTTGGTCTTGGCTTACTTGCGAACTTAGACGTAAAACGTTTTCGTGTTCAATCATTAGTATTATGTCCAACACGTGAATTGGCTGACCAAGTTGCGGTAGAAATCCGAAAACTTGCTCGTTCTATTCATAACATTAAAGTACTTACGTTATGTGGTGGTGTTCCATTTGGTCCACAAATTGGATCACTTGAGCACGGTGCACACATTATTGTCGGTACCCCTGGTCGTGTTGAAGAGCATCTTCGTAAAGGTTACTTAAACCTAGACAATCTAAATACGTTTGTATTGGATGAAGCGGATCGCATGTTAGAAATGGGCTTCCAAGACGCGATTGATCTAGTATTGGATCACGCACCAGCTAAACGTCAAAACTTATTGTTCAGTGCAACGTTCCCACCGCAAATTAAATCAATTGCCGATCGCATCATGAATAATCCAATCATGACGAAAGCAGAAGATAAAACGGAAGAAACGTCGATTACACAGCACTTCTACAAAGTAGACGATTTTGAAGACCGTTTAAAAGCACTTCAAATCTTATTGCTTAAGCACCGTCCTGAATCAACGGTTATCTTCTGTAATACAAAACGTGTTACTCAAGAAGTTGCTGATGAACTTCGTCATTTTGATTTCAGCGTAACTGCACTTCACGGTGATTTAGAACAACGTGACCGTGATAAAGCATTAGTTCGTTTTGCTAACAAGAGTACCTCTATCCTAGTTGCAACCGACGTTGCGGCTCGTGGTCTTGATATTGACTCTCTAGATGCAGTGATCAACTTTGAGTTGTCTCGTGATCCTGAAGTTCACGTTCACCGTATCGGCCGTACTGGCCGTGCTGGTAAAAAAGGCATCGCATTAAGCTTGTTCAACAATAAAGAAACAAACAGCTTTGCTCAAATCGAAGATTACATGAGCTTAACTCTTAATGATGAGCCATTACCTAGCGAAGATCACCTAAGCGAACAACCTCATTTCCCTGAAATGATCACGCTTTGGATCGACGGCGGTAAGAAAAACAAATTACGCCCAGGCGACATTCTTGGTGCACTTACCGGTAAAGACGGTGTTGATGGCAAGCAAGTAGGTAAAATCAATGTATTTGATTTCCATGCTTATGTTGCTGTTCATACTTCAATTGCAAAGGCTGCGCTACAGAAACTAGAAACAGGCAAAATGAAAGGCCGTACGTTCCGTGTAAGCCGCATGCGCGGTTAATGCCACATACAAATAAAGAGTAACATCAGCTAACGTGATAAATCGCTTAGCTGACGTTACATACAAAAAAGGCCGAGTAGATACTATCTACTCGGCCTTTTTTATTACTGTCTATTTAACGGTTAAGTTTTATACCGCTAATGGCATTTCGCTTGATGGTGGTGTTGAGTGTACTTTTCTCAAACCATAAATCGCTAATAACGACATCAAGAACATAATCAACCCCACAGGCATTTGACTGTTGGCAGGGATCATTGATGCTGCCATTGTTGTCAAACCTGCACCTAGGTTTTGCATACCCCCTAATAACGCACCAGCCGTTCCAGCATGGTGTGGGAAAGGCGATAAAGCCCCTGTTGTCGCAGCAGGAAATAAAATACCCGCGCCTAAGAAATACAGCACAGCGCCACCAACTAAAGTAAGTGCCGTGGTTAACCCCATTATCCCGGGGATCAAGACAATCGCAGAACCCAAAACGATAGACACCAAACCAACGTCTAAT
>SAMEA5043647__coassemble_368_pt1 | contig 9808 bp, 8 predicted proteins | sample SAMEA5043647__metabat2_low_PE_001 | metagenome-assembled genome bin SAMEA5043647 (sample SAMEA5043647) | Gadus morhua | reverse complement strand
TCACCAATATCAGCCGTTGCATTTTTCTTTTCTGCAGAAAATTTTGCGATTTCTTGAGCTGAGCTCATGTCGGTATCTTGATGTTTTAATCCGTAGATTTTTCCTAGGTCATTCCATGTATCTTTCCAGTTTGCCCAGCTTCCGGGCATACCAACACTGTAAATGTGGCCTTCTTGTTTCGCCGCATTCACAAGAGATTGAATATCTGCTTCTTTAGCAAATAGCGGTGTAGATAGGGTTGTCGCAATTAATGTTGCACTGGTTAGTAATGTTTTCATTCGTCTCTATCCTTTTGGACTACATCAATAATTTGATTGTCATCCTAGAGAGGTTCTGTGACGCTTTTGAGGCGGATTTCTGACAGTTTTAGTGGATTTTGATGTCATTAATGTTTCAGTGTGAGGTGAAAAAAGAGGGCATAACGTTATTTCTTTCATCCAATAAAGGATTAACAAATAGTGCTTGAGTCCTTATTTTTATGATGATAGTTTGTAAGCATGATTATGAATACTCAAGCTACATACCTCTCAATTTGTTGGTGGCGTTCTATTTTATAGAGCGGCGCTGAATCACATCTATTCAAAGCCGTCGGAAGACTGCTTATGAATACCCATAATATGCGTCTCCGATGGTCTATTAGGAGCAATATTATGAAAAATCACACTCAAACAACGACACATCAATCCGTTAAAAAAGAAAAAGTATTAACTGGCGACAGAGCTACGGGACAATTGCATTTAGGGCATTTTATTGGTTCTTTGCAACAGCGAGTTGAGCTGCAACATCAGTATGAGCAAACCATTTTAGTTGCTGATTTACAAGGGCTGACGGACAACGGACATAACCCTCATAAAGTGTCTTCTAATATTTTAAATGTGGTGGCTGACTACCTTGCTGTCGGAATTGATCCTTTAAAAACAACTATCTGCTTACAATCAGCTATTCCTGCGTTATCAGAACTTACTATGTATTATTCAAATCTTGTGTCGGTTGCCCGTCTACAAAGAAATCCAACCGTAAAAAATGAAATTGCGAATAAATCCTTTGGTTCTTCGATTCCTACTGGGTTTTTGACCTACCCAATTAGTCAAGCAGCGGACATTACGGCGTTTAAAGCAACCTTAATTCCGGTGGGGGACGACCAATTACCGATGATAGAGCAGACAAACGAAATAGTAAGGAAGTTAAATCATATCGCTCAAGAAGAAGTGCTTGTTGAGTGCCGTCCATTGTTAAGTAAAATGCCGCGTTTACCTAGCGTTGATGGCAAAAGTAAAATGTCGAAATCGATGGGAAACTGCATACTATTAAGCTCAAGCGTAAAAGATATCTCTAAAGCGGTTAAAGCGATGTATACCGATCCTACTCATTTGAGAGTTGAAGACTCAGGTCAAGTAGAAGGCAATGTGGTGTTTACCTATTTAGATGCTTTTCATTCTGATGCGGCTTATATCAACGAGCTAAAAAGCCAATATCAACAAGGTGGTTTGGGGGATGGTACGACAAAGAAAATTTTAGAAGAGTGCCTACAAGAGATAGTAAGACCAATTCGAGAGCGCAGAGAAATGTACATTTCAGATAAATCGCAGCTTATTGATATTCTGAAACAAGGCAGCCAAAAATCTCAAGAAGAATCAAACCAAGTCTTACATAATGTGAAAAAAGCATTTGGTTTGACGTTGTTTTAAATGGTTTTTCTATTATGGATTAAGATGATGAAGACTTTGCTTGTTGGTCTATTTTAGTTCGTAACCAGCGAGTAAATGCTTGATATTTAGGGCGTAATTCTTGTCCTTTTGGGCAAATTAAGTTATAGCTTAAATTGGATGGGATCGCTTCGAAAGGAGTCACTAATTCCCCATTGTTAAGGTAAGTATCGACTAGGCGTGTTCTTGCTATACCAATTCCCATTCCATTTCTAACGGCGGATATCGCCATTTCAGAATGATTAAAGACATAGTTATTTGATTGAACTGGTGTTGGGTTATTTGTCATAGATAACCAATATGTCCATTCAAAATCAGTGCGAATAGACTCTAACGATTCAGTACAATGAATTAAACAAACGGCATCAATATTGAATACGTCTTTTGGTAGTTTATTTACATATTCTGGGGTGCAAATTGGTGTTAAATATTCGTCAAATAACTTTTCACAATGTAAATCTGGATGAAGCCCATTACTGTAATAAATAGCGAGATCGACCGGTTCATGTTTAAAATCGAGCGGGCTTGCTTTTACTCGGATTTTTAAATCAAGGTTTGGGTATAGAGCTTGAAACTCAGGCAATCTGGGCATTAACCATGATTGAGCGAAGGTGGGAGCAACTCCGATATAAAGCTCTCCGCTGAGTTCATTAAATTGAATATCTTCTATTTCGGAGAAGATGGCTTCAAGAGATGTATCAAGCACATCCCACAAACGTTTCCCTTCTTCTGTAAGCTCTAATTTACGAGTGAGACGAATAAATAAATTAAAACCTAATTGCTCTTCAAGTTGTTTGATTCTCTGGCTTACCGCTCCTTGGGTTAAAAAAAGTTGCTCACTGGCTAAAGTGAAGCTCAAACTTTTTGCCGCTATATTGAAGGTATACAAGTTGGTTAAGAGTGATTGTTTATTATTCATGATGTTCTCACTGTTGGCCTATGGATTAGCCTACCTAATCTATAGATATTCTTATATGGTTTGTTCAACGAGTCAACTTCCCGTTTAATTAATGCAACTAATCTGTAATGAGGACGCAATAATGAAAACATCTTTAAAAATCGCTGTTATTGGTGGTGGTTCAAGTTATACGCCAGAGTTAATTGAAGGGTTATTAAAACGTAAACATGAATTACCATTGGGTGAATTGTGGTTGGTAGATATTGAAGATGGTAAAGAAAAAGTAAACATTATTGCTGGATTGGCTCGCCGCATGATTAAGCGTGAAAATTTAGAGATTACAGTGAAAGTAACTTTAAACCGTCGAGAAGCTTTAGAGGGGGCAGATTTTATTTGTTCTCAATTTAGAGCCGGTTGCCTTGAAGGCCGAATTCGTGATGAGCGTATTTCTTTAAAATATGGAATGATCGGCCAAGAAACGAATGGTCTTGGTGGTTTTGCAAATGCTTGTCGAACCATACCTATAACGCTTAATATTTGTAAAGACATTGAAGAATTGTGCCCTGATGCGTGGCTACTTAATTTTACTAATCCTTCAGGAATGGTGACGGAAGCGGTATTAAAACACACGAATGTAAAAACTGTTGGGCTATGTAATGTTCCCGTGATTATGCAAAAAGGGATTGCAGAAATACTGAAAGCAAAAGAAGAAGACATTATCATGCAAGTTGCAGGGTTAAATCACTTTATTTGGGCTCGTCAAATTTTGCATGAAGGTCAAGACAAGCTACCACAAATCGTTAACGAAATTTTATCTGGTAATGATAAATTAGTACCTAAAAATATCCCTCCTTTTGCATGGTCAAAAGAGCTACTTTCTAATATGGGGATGATCCCATGTGCATACTTACGTTATTACTACATGAGTGATGACATTATGCAGCAAGAAATCAAAGAAGCGGATGGTGAAGGGACGCGTGGTGAAGTCGTTAAGGAGATGGAAGATCGTTTGTTTGATATTTATCGTAACCCTGAGCTAAATGAAAAACCAAAAGAGTTAGAAAAACGTGGTGGTCAATATTATTCAGAAGCGGCTTGTGAGTTAATGAGTTCTATCTATAACGACAAGCGTACAATAATGCATGTAAATACTCGCAATAATGGCACGATTGCAGGTTTACCTGATGATTGTACTGTAGAGGTGAGTGCAATGATTACGAAGTATGGTCCATTGCCATTAAATGTAGCGCCATTTCCAACCGATACATTACGTTTAATCCAACTAATGAAAGAGTTTGAAACGTTAACCGTAGAAGCCGCAATTACTGGGGATTTAAATTTAGCTAAACGCGCGCTGATCTTAAATCCATTGGTTAATACGGGAACTATTTTAGACAAAGCATTAGAAGAGACCGTGAGAGAGAATATGGATTTCATGCCTCAATTTCGTCATTTAGTAGAGTAATTTCAAATAGTTGTTTCTTTCCTTTGTCATAAAACCCTAAGTGGCAGTTTAGTGAGTAGGGGCTCTAAACTGTTACCTAGATCATAAAATAGAAGTAAAAACACGGAGTACTTTTAAATATTCGTGATCTTGATCCTCGCAAACAGATCAGCTCTACTATAGATTGGGTAGGTCATTAAGAATTATGACAGCAGCTCAAAGACGAGCGAGAGATAAAGGAAGTATCTATGAAAAAAACAAGAAGAGCCCAATTGCAACGTGCGCGAATTCAATACTGGAAAGACACTGCAAAAGATACGGCTAAAAAATGGTAAAAAACAAAACTCCTGATTGTCAGGAGTTTTTTGGTTTTAGGGCATCGTAATTAGTAACATTATGTAAATAACTAATTACAGCTATGTATATCGTAATTTAAAGGACTTCATTATTGAGGTCCTTTGTTGTTTTCTGGTCAAAGAAAGTTAGGTAATGACTTTTGGACTTATCCCGCTTACATTCTGAAAAATTTTGTTGGAGTATAAAAATGGAATGCCCAAATTGCGAAGAGCATATTGGCTGGGAGTGGGTAGACGATGAGGAGATTGAACCAAATGAAATCTTTGAGTGTCCTGAGTGCGAAGCACCATTACGTTACTTTATTGATGAAGGAACGTATTTAGGTCCCCAGCATAAAACAATAGAAGTGGTGAGTTAACCCACCACTTCTATTTTTAGTACTTGTATTTATGAAAGCTTAAAGGTTGCCACTTTCTTGCTTAAATCAACGGCTTGTTCTTTAAGGTCATGGGATTGAGTTAAACTGTCTTCTGAATCAATAACCAGTTGATCCGTGACGTCTTTAATCGACGTGATGTTTTGTGTTATTTCCCCTGTTACATGGGTTTGTTCTTCCGCAGCGGTAGCGATTTGAGTCGCCATATCACTAATTAGCGTGACTGATGCGCTAATGTCTTCTAATGCCAGTGCGGCACGATCGGCATCTTCAACTGAGTTATTCGCAAGTTCAGAGCTGCTTTTCATTAGATTAACGGCACGAGCTGTGGTTTGTTGTAAAATGTCGATAGTCGATTTTATTTCTTCTGTTGATGTGTGTGTACGTTGTGATAACACTCGAACTTCGTCAGCTACTACGGCAAAACCGCGGCCTTGCTCTCCTGCTCGTGCTGCTTCAATTGCGGCATTTAATGCAAGTAAGTTCGTTTGTTCAGCAATACCTTGAATCGTCGCAAGTACCGTATTTATTTCTTGTGAATGTTGTTGTAGTTCACTGATCACATTGCTTGCTTCACTTACTTCATTCGCAAGACTGTTGATGGATGCTTTAGTATCAACCACTAAAGAATGTCCTTTTTGAGTGCTGCTTGATGAGTTTTGTGCGGCTTGAGCTGTTTGCTCTGCATGAGAGGCGATTTCGCGAGTCGCAGATGCCATTTCGGTTACGGCAGTGGCTACCATGGTGATTTCTTGTTGTTGAAGGTTGAGTTCTTTTACTGAGTTATTAGCACGAGTTGTACTTTGCTCTGAACCATCGGTTAACTGTTGTGATTGTTGGCGGATATGTTGAATTAACAACTGTAAACTTTCAACAAAGGTATTGAAATTATTCGCCAGTTCTCCCACTTCATCTCTGTTCTCTACATGAATTCGTTGGGTTAAATCACCGCTGCCATTGGCAATCTGAGCAAGTGCTTGAGAGACATTGTTGAGTGGACGGAACAGAATGCCACATAATAAATTAAATAATAAAGTACAGATAATAACAACGATGGCAGTAACGATAATTTGTCCTGAAACCGCATCAAATAGAGGTGCAACTAACGAATCGTAATTAATTACATTAACTGTAATTAGACTGGTTCCCTCTATTTTCTGAGCATACATAATGTATTTTTCACCATCGAGCTCGATTGTGATATCAGAATTACTATTTGTTGCTTGCTGAATCGTTGAGAAATCGAGGCCCAATGCAGACACGGACTTATTCAATAATGCGGTATTGGGGTGGGTGAAAATATTGCCTTTATTATTAGCAATAAACATAAATCCTTCGCCTGGAATGATTACTTTTTCCATGCTATTTAATATATCGGTGATTTCAACATCAGCACCAACAACCACTTGCTGGCCATGTAGGTTTAATGCTTTCCCTAAAGAGACGACATTTGCTCCTGTTGCTGCGGCAACCGTTGGGTTGTCCATGAATACCTTTGATGGTGCAGCAACGGCATTTGTGTACCAACCCCATTGTCTAGGATCATCATTACCAGGAGGCAGGATCACGCCGTTGGCATTCGCTTGGGAGCCATCAGGGTAAGCGAGGAACACGTTATCAAATTTCGCTGAATCACGAACTTGTTTTAAGTGAACAACAATGGCGTCTTTGTTGGCTTCTTTAGGCAAAGAGGTCAGTGCGCGCTCTTTTGATAGGATCCAATCAGTTACATATTGGTTGTATGAAGCCGTTGTGCTTTCTAATCGTTGCTCTACTTCATTATCTAGTCGATCTAATGAGGCGTTAAATGATAGAGCTTCAACTAATACTCCCCCGAGTATAATGGCGGCACCAGCGGAAATCGCGAGCTTATTTTTAAGGGATAAATTTTTAAGCATAATAATTTTTCATCTTATAATGGTTTAATTAATAATAATTTTTTGAATAGTGTTTATTTAACTTTGTCGTCGTATTTTTCAATGTTGAAATAAGTAATGCCATTGCTATTACATTGAGCCTATTAATAGAAATGACGATAATTATCGGGTACATAGATTTGTTAAGCATGGTTCGTGCCGTTTTTTCTTACGTATTCAATATATTGTTTATTAAAGATGATAAAGTGCGCTCGTCGCTTTTAATATTTTTACGATTAGGGAAAATGAGTGAATACATCATATAAATATACGATAGCGGGTTGCTCCGCTATTTTATTATGGAGTTTGATTGTTGGGTTGATCCGTAATGTGACTGAACAGCTTGGTCCCATTGGTGGCGCAGCCATGATATATAGCGTCAGTTCTATTTTTTTAGTTCTTGTTATTGGTGCTCCTCGATTAACGCTATTTTCTCCTAAATATCTCTTAATTGGTGGAGGGATGTTTGTTAGTTATGAAATGTGTTTATCATTGGCTTTAGGCATGGCACACAGTAGAACCCAAGCTGTTGAAATGAGCATCATCAACTATTTGTGGCCCTCGCTAACCGTATTATTTGCAGTTGTCGCCAGTCGAAAGCCCGTGAATAAAATATTATATCCCGCTATCGCATTGTCATTTTTTGGTGTGGCATGGACATTAAGTGGCGATGGTGGGCTTTCAATTTCCCAGTTATTGGCAAATGCGGCAACAAACCCTGTGAGCTATACCTTGGCTTTTGTCGGTGCATTTATTTGGGCTGCATATTGTAATGTCACTAAAAAATTAGCGAATGGAAAGAATGCCATTACGTGGTTTTTTATTGCAACCGCACTCTCTCTTTGGATTAAATACCTGTTCAGCGATGAAGGAAGCCTTGTTTTTACTGGTGGTGTAATGATTGATTTGTTATTAGCCGGAATTGTTATGGGAAGTGGTTATGCACTGTGGAATATCGGGATCATTGGTGGGAATATGGTACTACTTGCAACGTTCTCTTATTTCACTCCTGTATTATCTACGTTCTTCTCTGCGTGGATTTTAGACATAGAATTAACAGTTCAATTCTGGCAAGGCGTTACAATGGTGACCATCGCCTCATTATTGTGTTGGTGGTTTACTCGAGAGAAAAGTAAATAAAACGGTAACTTACCGATAAATAAGAGTATTGATTTGAACTATAGTGATATTCATAACGTAAATGTGGTTATCGTAAATTTAAAATTTCAATGTTGTAGTATATATATGAAAATTAATAACTTACTTTTTAATGTGACAAGGAATGTTTATGAAACTCAGCAATAATTTCTCGAATCAAGCAATTGATGCCTTTATCAAAATAAGTGCACTTTCTGTTTTGGTTTTATGGTGTTTCTCTATTCTAAAACCGTTTCTCTTACTTGTTGTGTGGGGGGGTATTATTGCGACGGCGCTGTATCCTATTGTCGCTTTTATTAGTAAAAGAACATCAGTGAGTGAAAGTAAAGTTAGCATTGGCTTAACCATTATTGGCGTATTGTTATTGTTTATTCCTTTAATCGCTGTATCTACAGGGATTTATACGAGTGGGTCAGAGCTGTTTTTAGGTTATCAAGATGGCTCAATTGCGATCCCTAAACCGAATGTCGCGATGCAGGAATGGCCTTTAATTGGGCATAAAGCGTATGCTTTTATGTTACAGGCTTCTTCAAATCTTGAGAGTCTCTTATTTAAATACAGCAGCGAAATTAAAGTGGTGGCTGGTAAAGCGGCGTCTTTGGCGGGTTCTCTTGGTTTTGGGTTTATTCAGTTCATCGTATCAACGATTATCTCGGGTGTTTTCATGGCGAATGCCGCTAAGTGTGAGCGAGCATTTATTCTTGTGACTGATCGTTTAACTGGCGAACATGGTAAAGCATTGACGGCATTATCGAGAACAACGGTAAGAAGTGTCGTCCAAGGGGTTATTGGTGTTGCGGTTATTCAAGCAATAATGGCGGGATTAGGGATGGCCTTAGTCGGTGTGCCTGCTCTTGGTCTTTGGGTTTTATTAGTTCTGTTGGTCGCGATTATTCAATTGCCTCCTATTTTGGCGCTTTTACCTGTGATTTTTTATGTATTCAGCGTCGATACAACCACAACTGCGGTGATCTTTTTAATTTGGTGTCTATTAATCGGCAGCAGTGATGCGATATTAAAACCAATTTTATTAAGCAGAGGTTCTGATATCCCAATGATCGTTATTTTACTTGGCGCATTAGGTGGGATGGCAATGTCAGGCATTGTGGGATTATTTGTTGGAGCGGTGGTTCTCAGTTTAACGTATCGATTATTTATGGTGTGGTTAGAGAATGAAGATAAAGAAAACAAAGCATAATCGCTCTGTAAATACATCGTATTGGTGTACTTTTGATAAATACGTTTGTGTATTAGTTTGATGCAAAAACGCTGAAAGCGTGATGGATGAAAAGGGAGGAAAGAATGGCGAACATAGTCATATTGCATGGTCTGTACATGCATGGCGTAGTTATGAAACCAATGGCCTCTCGGTTAAAAAAGAAAGGTCATACCGTACAAATTATTAGTTATAACTCATTGCGAATTAATGAAACGCTATTGTTTAAACGCATTCATCGTTGCTTATCGTTATCTAAAAAGAATGTATTGGTCGGACATAGCTTAGGCGGGATCTTAGCCATTAATTTTGTAAACTTGCATCAGGATTTGAATACGCCGATTGATTGTATTGTCACGATAGGATCACCTCTTAAGGGCGCGTCTATTGCGAAAAAAATTCAAAATAAAAAATTAGGATTTATTTTAGGTAATGCAAAAGAGCAAGGTTTAGTCAATGTCACCAAATTAACGACGGATTGCCCGATTGGTTCTATTGCTGGAACGATGCCGATTGGAATTCGTACTCCGATAATGAGAGACAAACAGCCTTCAGATGGAACGGTGACTGTCGAAGAAACATTATTGCCAGATTTGCGCGATCATCTGTGCTTAAAATATTCTCACACGAGTTTGATTTATGCGACAGCTACAGTGAACCAAGTAGATTACTTTATTGCGAATCATGAGTTTGAAAGACGATAGTTGAACGTCATTGATCGAAAGGAGGGAGTGAGG
>SAMEA5043647__coassemble_164_pt1 | contig 10011 bp, 7 predicted proteins | sample SAMEA5043647__metabat2_low_PE_001 | metagenome-assembled genome bin SAMEA5043647 (sample SAMEA5043647) | Gadus morhua | reverse complement strand
ATAAACACCGCTTAGGATGTCTTTTTTTTAGTGTCTATACGCTTAGAATTTTAATTTAACTTCAAGGCCGACAAATTGGTCGGTGTAAGGCATGCCTGCATCATAAGCAAATTGTGCCGCATCACCATTACTAAACCAAGCATTATAAGCAAGGTTAACTTCAGTATCTCCACCCCATGCATCGGTTACCCAATAATGAATATGACCCACTGGGTTTAAGAAGAATAAGCTGACGCTACCTAATGTGTCTGATCCTAATACTTCGCCACCATTTGCCGTGATACTAAGCTCTTGTTGCAGCATTAGCTCACCAACAACGGCACCAAAGAAAGGCGTTACAAATAAATCTTGAATTGATGGGACTTCAGCAAATGCTTCTACACCATATTCCCAGAAAAAAGTAGACATCGTTGTTGAGTATAGGAACGATTCAAATTCATTAAAACCGGCATGTCGAGCTGCGGTATAGTACACACCACCAAAATAAGGGTGCATTACATAGTTTAAGAAATGCTCATCTTTATCCCAAACAGGACCCGCTGTGACATTATCTTTCCATTTAGAGCCAAGACCTTTAAGACTTGAATCTTCAGAATCCCATTTAGTGATACTTTCTGGTAGAAATGTCATTAAACCAACAGTGGCAACACTTAAGCCAAGGATTGTATAGGATTGCGCGAGTAAGTAATCCCAATCTCGTTGATCAGATACGCGTAGATAATGGGGGACTTGTTCTGTCGCGAAATCGTTATTATCCGCTTTTTTTGATGGCGTCACATCACCCGCTAACCGTACAGGGGAGAAATCAAATGAAGCCGCAGAGCAATAGCTTGAATAAATGTTGCTAGAACAATCACTTTTATAATCGATGTCATAAGCGCTGTTAGTATCAAGTGCAAATGCTTGTGTTGACGCAGTGCACCCTAAAAGCAAACTGGCTATTGCTTGTTTTTTCACTGAAAGTCCTTAACTATATTAAATACGAGCTAGGTCACAATTATCTACTATTAGAGATGAAATGCAAAACATAAAAGTAAAAACACTCATAAAAACGAGTGTTTATAACTTTTAATGATAGTTCAGACTTCAATTAATAAAACTATTATTAGTCATTATATTTAGAGTGATACCACTATTTGACAGCCAATTATTGTTATTCCAAGGATGACCGCTACGATTAACCCCAAGTTCTTACTTGCTACTTGGTAATGAGTGCCTGTATGTACTTTTCGTGCAGAAACAACCAAAGCAACAGGCAAAAATAACGCTAAAATAACAAGTGCAATAGCGGCATACCCTAGTGCCATAATAAATCCTTGTGGATAAAACAAAGCAAATAACAAGGGAGGAGTGTAAGTTAGTAATGCCGTAATAATGGTAGATTGTTGCCATTTTTTAGATGAATCACGTAAAAAGTCAAACAACCCAAGACTGACTCCTATAAATGACGTGATCAAAGCGAGATCGGCAAATAAGGACAAGGCTTGTTGAATGTAAGCTTTATCTATCGAGTTTTGAATCGTCGTTATAAAGGCGGTTAAGCTATTTATCGTTGAGAATTCACTTTGCGACAATAGACCAAGTGTAATGCCTTGCCAAAAAAGGTAAATGACAAGTGGAATTGATGATCCAACCAATAAACTGATTTTAATTTTCTTAATATCAAGTTCTAAGTATTTCACTATCGAAGGAATACTTCCGTGGAAACCAAAAGAGGTAAACACTACAGGTAAAGCCGTAATGAAAACGCCTTGTTCAACCGGTAATGCTAATAAGTACTCGCCACTAATATTCGGGGTTAAGAAGAAGAGTATCGCAATTAGCATTACGATTTTTAAGCTAAATAACCCACGATTAATAAAATCGACGGTTTTTGTGCCTAGTGAAATAATGAACGCGATAATAAGGGTGAATAGAATCGTTGAACTCGTTTTCGATAATGAAATAAAAGAGAGTTGATTAATTTTGGTGTGAAATTGCTCACTGCCTCCGGCAATGTAAGCAGCACATAAAGCGTAAAAAAGAAAAAGCATCGAAAAGGTAGCCAGTCGTTGTCCATTCTTTCCCAGAAACTGCAAAGCTAAGCTATGCAATGTTGCTGAACGATCACTGTGCTGATGAACTTCTAGCATCAGCAAACTCGTATAGCTCATCACTGCCCAAATGGCTATCATTAATACACTTGCTGTAAAGAATCCAAGACTTGCCGAGACTAATGGCAAGGCTAGCATGCCTGCACCGATGGTCGTTCCTGCAATTATAAGTGAACTTCCGAATACTTTTGACTTCATAGACTGTCTCTTTTCTTCTGTAATACTTTGTTAGTGATGCGAATGTACTGCCTATTTATCTCTAATTCAAATTATTGTAATAATAAGAATACACTAGGTGTAAACTTATTATTACAAAATGGTAAGTGTGCTTAAATACGGTAATATTTACTCAACATCATAGTTTTTGAATAGCCTAATGTGATAAATTAGAGGTAATTATAGAAATATCAAAGAGGAAAAGTGCATGTTGCAAATTGCAATGATCAGCACAGGAGAGGAAGTCTTACATGGCGACATTGTTGACACCAATGCAGCATGGATGTCTCAGTTATTTTATCAGCATGGGTTTAAGTTATCTAACCGCTCAACGGTTGGGGATAACATAGATTCATTGGTTTCTGAAATTCAGCATCAAAGTCAAAATGCCTCTATTGTGATTGTTAATGGGGGGTTAGGCCCTACCTCTGATGATATTTCTGGAGAAGCGGCTGCGAAAGTAATGAACTGTCCACTTGTGATGTCACAATATTGGCTAGATCGCATGCAGGCTCGTTATTTAGAGCAGGGTAAAGAGATGCCACTGAGTAACATTAAACAAGCAATGTTACCTGAAGGTGCTCAGTTGATTGAGAACCCTGTTGGTACTGCGTGTGGTTTCTTCATTGAATTAAATAAAACAATCGTTATCTTTACTCCAGGCGTCCCATCGGAGTTTAAAGTAATGGTTGAGCATCAAATCTTGCCACGTATGAAACAATGGCATCCAATGACTGAAGCGTCTGAATGCAGCCGATTGTTTACGTTTGGTTTATCAGAATCGGGTATTCAGGATAAGCTTCAAAGTGTACGACTTCCGCATGGTTTTGATATTGGATACCGTTCTTCGTTACCCTTTATTGAAGTGAAATTATTTGGTCCGGCAAATCATGATGGACGCTTCCCTACGTTAGAGACGATATATCACCTTCTAGGGGACAACGTTGTTAGTGTTGATGAATCAATGCTCCCTAATGTTGGTGCATTACTGTCTGAATTTATGCTGAACTTTACGGTTGCGGAGCAGGCGACGGGTGGGTGGTTAACCAATTGGTTGCAAGAAGATGAACAAATTCGCTCTTGCATGAAGCAGGGTTGGATTTTATCTTCTAAAATTGATCAGCAAATGGCAGGGCAAGATCCACTGGCTGCTGCTTTAGCACTGGCGGCGGCAACACGAGAGAGAACTCAAACGTCAATTGGTTTAGCTTCTGGTCCTATGTTTAATGGCAAAGTTGCTGTTGCATTGTCAACGGCTTATGGCGAATGGGGACAGTTAATCAGCCTAAAGCGTGATTATAATTATAATGATATGCGTTCATTAGTCTCGACACTCATGTTAGATATGCTGCGTCGTTGTTTAGAAAAGAAACCGATGTTTGGTCAATATGAATCGATAAATCGTGAATCAGAAATTTACGTACCACAGAGTGCATTATAGTTTAACGTATTGATGTGCTTGATAACCGAATAATGCGATCCTAGAAGGGTCGTTTTTTTATGCTTTTTTTGCGAGAGTTTGGAACGTAAGATCGTCGATAACAAGATCTGTTTTTGCTGTACAAACGCAAGGCAATATTTCATTAGGGGCTAAAAAAGCAAGTGGGAACGTAGAGTAACTGACTTCTCCAGACACTAACGTGCACCGGCAAGTGCCACAGTCACCGTTACGGCAGTGTGATTCGACGACCATGCCTTGTTGTTCCATCATTTCTAGCAAAGAAACATTGGGCTGGTTGGTGATCGTTATTATTTTATTTATGTATATTTTCATTGTTTGATTAAGGGTTCTAAAAATAGAATAGTGACTATAACATAGTTTAAAAATGAATTAATGCCTTAAGGTTTCAGCGTTTAATTTGGTAAATTGAGACCGCTCACAAAACTGATTTCGGCCGTTTCGCTTTGCATGGTAGAGCGCTTTATCTGATTCATCAATCAATTGATTTAGCGTGATGTTTTTTTCATTATCAGATAAATAAGCAATGCCAACTGACGCCGAAACGTAGGTTGAGCATGTTGAATTTTTATGTGGAATTTGCAGAGATGTAAGTTCTTCAAGCATACAAGATAGTTTATGCTGTGTTTTTTCTTGATCAATGCCTTCTAATAAAGCAAAAAACTCATCCCCACCATAGCGGTAGACATTTGTGGTTAAGCTGTAAAAATATTTTTTGATAATATTACTGACTTGAATTAATACCTCGTCGCCAGCAACGTGCCCATAAGTATCGTTGTATTCTTTATAATGGTCGATATCAATCATTACCCCTGTGAAGTATTTTATTTTTTGAGACTTTAATTGCTGAAAATGAATGTCTAGGGATTTTCTATTCCAAACTTGCGTAAGATGATCGGTTTGAGATAACGCTAAAAGTTGTTGTCTGTTTTGTTGATTTTCAAGTGATATAGAGATGTAGCTAATCAGTTGAGAAAATAGCTCAAAATGAAAGGCTTGGTATTGGTAGCTCTCTTTTGCTTGAATTGTAAATACCGCATTTACTTCATTATTAATAAAAATAGGGGCAAACATCGCAGAGTGAAAGTTAACTTTCTTATTGCAGCTATCTCCTAGTAAGGTTATTTTTTCTTCACAAGTCATGTGATTAAAATAAAATGGGGTTGCGGTACTAATACAATAGCTCATGTAAGTTGCTTCTTTATCACAATGAGTGACATAGGGGGCATCTACAATAGTAGAGTCATCTAAATAATGAATGACTATCTCATTTTTATGTTGTTCGTAAAACCCTAACGCGAGAGTGTCTGTTTGAAATAATGAAGAAAGGTCATGTTGTATCTTTGGTAAGATACTTTGTATATCAGTCGAGGTACTAATATATTGGCCAATTTTATTAATAACCGCCAGATTGTCTGATAAGGCTTTCATTGTACTTAATTCAAGTTTAGTGGTGTTTAAACGGTATAATTGTTGTAGGTACTCATTTTCGCGTTTTAAGAGTTCACGTCTTGAATTAAGAAGAGAGGAGGTGAGTGTTTTATAGTGCTCCTCTCTAATTGTAATATCTTTAATATCTTGAATTCTAAGCAGAATAATATCGTTGAAACCATCAATTAATTTATCACTCTCTAACGATTTAGCAATGACTAACCCTTGTTGAATATAATCATCAAGAACATCAAATTTATTGTTACTCGTAAGAAAATGGCAGTATTCTAAAATCATTTCTGATAGATAATAATCGTTGTTAGATGCTTTCATATTTTCAATTGAAAGTAAGTGGTACTCTTCCGCTTTGTTACTGTCTTCTTGGTTGCCTGCAATCTCTGCATTGATTTTATAATAAAAACCTAAGTATCTGGCTTCATTTTTTATTACTGGGTACAAGGAAGATAAAATTATTTCGGCTTCTGAAAAGTGGAATTGTTTGGCTTTAATTTCTGCAATATTAAACAGAGGGAGCGCGGCTGATCCTTGAGGGCCATATTTTTTTAAGGTTTCTGCGGCGGAAGATAAATAAGTGAGAGCTTCAGTGAAGTTACCAAGTTGACGAAAAATATCCCCAATATTATTTTTAATAATAGCGCAGATATAATGATCGCAAAATTGTTGTGATTTTTCTGCTTTCGTTAAAAATTTATTCGCATAGAAATAATTACCGAGCATGCCATAAAGAGTACCAATATTATAATGGCAAAAGCAGATCAAAAATTCTTGGTTGGTTTGTTGAGCAAGACTGATCGCATCAAAAAAAGTACTGATAGCGGCGATGAGTTTGCCTGTTCGGGCTTGCATATAGGCTGTGAAAATTAATTCAAATTCTTGAGGGATCAATCGATTTAGCTTCGATGCTTCCACTTCAATTGTGTTGAGTTGAAATTGCACTTGCTGTTTTGATGATGCCATTGGCAGTTGGCGTACTTGCTCAAGTAAGTAATCATTCCATTGATTAATAGCCATAATTTCAATCTATAGTCCTTGTGTAATTACAAGATATTATGCCATAAGGATAGGGTTACATGAAGTGATGTCTCATTTTTAGGCGGGGTTAGTATGATTTTTGTGCGCTTTATCATTGTTGTAAATAAGATATAAAAAAGCCGAGTTAATTAACTCGGCTAATATGCAGATGAAAGATCTCAAATTAGAGTTCGAAATCCCCTAAATCGTCGGCACTAACGTCATTATCAATTTGTCCAACAAGGTATGAACTTATTTCTGTTTCTTGTGGGGCAACCTGAACGTTATCAGAGCTTAACCATGAGTTAATCCAAGGAATAGGATTCTGAGTTGCACCATCATAAGCGCCTGATAGTCCAACAGCCTTCATACGTAAATTTGTAATATATTCTACATATTGGCATAGAATGTCCTTGTTTAAACCAATCATAGAGCCGTCTTTAAATAGGTAATTAGCCCATTCTTTTTCTTGCTCTGCCGCGGCTTTAAATAAGTCGAAACAGTCTTGTTCACATTCTGCCGCGATTTCTACAAATTCAGGATCATCTTGACCAGTACGAAGTAGATTTACCATATGCTGAGTACTGGTTAGATGAAGGGCTTCATCACGAGCAATCAGTTTGATTATTTTTGCATTTCCTTCCATTAATTTGCGTTCTGCAAAAGCAAAAGAACAAGCAAAACTTACGTAGAAACGAATGGCTTCGAGTGCATTTACCGACATTAAGCAAAGATACAACGTTTTCTTTAATTCACGTTTTGAAACGATAATTTCTTCACCGTTGACAGTATGAGTGCCTTCGCCAAAGCGGTGGTAATCGTTAGTGGCTTGAATCAGGTTATCGTAATAATGAGCAATGTCTTTTGCGCGCTTTAGGATTTCTTCATTTTCAACAATATCATCAAAAATAATGGCTGGGTCATTCACTATATTACGAACAATATGTGTGTATGAACGTGAGTGAATCGTTTCAGAAAAAGACCATGTTTCGATCCATGTTTCTAGTTCAGGAAGAGAAACTAAAGGAAGTAGGGCAACATTAGGGCTACGACCTTGAATTGAATCAAGCAGTGTTTGGTATTTAAGGTTACTGATGAATATATGTTGTTCATGTTCAGGTAAATTATTGTAATCAATGCGATCACCAGAAACATCAACTTCTTCAGGACGCCAGAAAAAGGAAAGTTGCTTTTCGATCAGTTTTTCAAATACTTGAAATTTTTGTTGATCATATCGAGCAACGTTTACAGAATTACCCAAAAACATTGGTTCTTTTAATTGATCGTTTTTTTCTTGTCGAAAAGTACTGTACGCCATGTAAACCTCAATCTTATGAAAGCCAAAAGAATGCAAGGGCTTTCTGTTTCTTACTATTATAATAGCAATGCCTATCAATACATAGGTTTGTATTTATGGGCGTTGATATGAATGATTAAAAAATGAATAAGCCCGCAATGAAAGCGGGCTAAATATCGAAGGGGCTATTTATATTTTACAGCCGCCGCCTTCACAATCATCATCTTGAGCTAAATCGCCTTGTGAATCGCTCGCGCCATCACGAGTGTTATGGTAGTACAATGTTTTTAGACCTAGCTTATAAGCTGTTAACAAGTCTTTAAGCAATAGCTTCATTGGTACTTTGCCATTTGGCTGACTGTTTGGATCATAGTTTGTATTCGCTGAAATTGCTTGGTCGACAAATTTCTGCATGATACCGACTAATTGCAAGTAGCCATCGTTAGAGCCGATGTTCCAAAGTAGCTCATAATTATCTTTTAAGTTCAAATAATCAGGAACAACTTGTTTTAAAATACCATCTTTTGATGCTTTGATTGATACAAAACCACGTGGTGGTTCAATGCCATTCGTTGCATTTGAGATTTGTGAAGAGGTTTCAGACGGCATCAATGCCGATAACGTTGAGTTGCGTAAACCGTGAGTTTTAATGTCTGAACGTAATTCTTCCCAATCTAAATGTAATTCTTCACTACATATATTATCGATGTCTTTTTTGTAAGAATCGATAGGTAAGATACCTTGAGCATAAGTGGTTTCATTGAAAGCAGGGCAAGCACCTTGTTCTTTCGCTAAATTTACAGATGCTTTTAGAAGATAGAATTGAATTGCTTCAAACGTTTTATGTGTTAATCCGTTCGCGCTGCCATCAGAGTATTTAACGCCATTTTTCGCTAAGTAATAAGCATAGTTAATAACACCTACACCTAACGTACGACGGTTCATTGTTGATTTGTAAGCCGCTGGTAATGGGTAGTCTTGGTAATCAAGAAGTGCATCAAGCGCACGTACCGCTAATTCCGCTAATTCTTCAAGCTCTTCTAATTTCTCTATCGCACCTAGGTTAAATGCAGACAGAGTACATAATGCAATTTCACCTTCTTCGTCATTAACGTGTGTTAGTGGCTTAGTTGGTAGAGCAATTTCTAAACATAAGTTAGATTGGCGAATTGGAGCAACACTTGGGTCGAATGGGCTGTGTGTATTACAGTGATCGACGTTTTGAATATAGATACGACCTGTTGAAGCACGCTCTTGCATTAGTAACGAGAACAGCTCAATCGCTTTGATTGTTTCACGCTTAATTGATGTATCTTGTTCGTATTTAAGATACAGACGCTCGAACTCTACTTGGTCAGCAAAGAAAGCCTCGTACATACCAGGAACATCAGAAGGTGAAAATAAGCTGATGTGTTCCCCTTTAATTAGGCGAGTATACATAAGCTTGTTAATTTGAACGCCGTAATCCATATGACGAACACGGTTTTCTTCAACGCCACGGTTATTTTTAAGAACCAATAGTGATTCTACTTCGCGGTGCCAAATAGGGTAGAACAAGGTTGCTGCGCCGCCACGAACACCGCCTTGAGAACAACATTTTACCGCTGTTTGGAAGTATTTGTAGAATGGGATACAACCTGTATGGAATGCTTCACCGTCACGAATTTCAGAGCCAAGTGCACGAATACGACCGGCATTGATGCCAATACCTGCACGTTGTGATACGTAGCGTACAATAGAGCCTGCCGTTGCATTGATTGAATCAAGGCTATCATCACATTCAATTAGAACGCATGAACTAAATTGACGTGTTGGCGTACGAACACCAGACATAATCGGTGTTGGTAACGATATTTTAAATTTAGAGGTCGCGTCGTAGAAACGTTGAATGTAATCCAGACGAGTATCTTTTGGGTATTTAGCAAATAAGCACGCCGCAACTAAAATATAAAGGAATTGAGCACTTTCGTAGATCGCGCCCGTTACGCGGTTTTGTACGAAGTATTTCCCTTCTAGTTGTTTAACAGCAGCGTAAGAGAAGTCCATATCACGGCTGTGATCGATCATTTGATCCATCAAGTCGAATTCTGCTTCTGAGTAATCTTCAGTAATATGTTTATCATATTTACCTAATTCGATTAGGTTACTAACGTGATTAAACAGTGTTGGTGGCTCAAATTGGCCATACGCTTTTTTACGAAGGTGAAAAACTGACAAACGAGCCGCAAGGTATTGGTAATCTGGCGTTTCTTCAGAAATAAGATCGGCCGCTGCTTTGATGATGGTTTCATGAATATCAGATGTCTTCATGCCATCATAAAATTGGATGTGAGACTTCATTTCAACTTGAGACACTGAAACGTTATCTAGATCTTCTGCAGCCCAGGTGATCACTTTATGGATCTTATCCAGATTGATCTTTTCTGTGGTGCCATTTCGCTTAGTAACGGTAAGCTGTTGGGTCATTTGCTACTTTTCCTTAG
>SAMEA5043647__coassemble_341_pt1 | contig 10064 bp, 9 predicted proteins | sample SAMEA5043647__metabat2_low_PE_001 | metagenome-assembled genome bin SAMEA5043647 (sample SAMEA5043647) | Gadus morhua | reverse complement strand
CCTATGGCGTGATTGAGTGGGGGCCAGACCTTATGATTCGTCGTTGGTCTAAGGCCTGCCAAAATTGGTTTGGATTACACTCTGATGAATTGTTAGATCAAGACATTGCTTTACGTGCGGATATTGTGGGCGCGTATTTTTCTAAAATGACACATGAATTGAATAAAATGCGTGAAGGAAAAACGGAGCATGCCGAGTGTGAAATTCCATTCACTGGTAGCGATGGGCATGCGATTATCCTTATTTGGAAATTTTCAGCAATTTATGAAGGCAATGATCTCATTGGTATTTTAGGATTAGTTGATAACATTACCAAGCAAGTGGCGTATCAACAAGAGATTGAACATCAAGCGCGATTTGATGAACTAACAGGTTTGCCTAATCGTTACGCTCTTGTCAAAAGTATGAACTCTCATTTTTCTATTCATCGTAAATTCACCGTTTTACATATTGATATTAAAGGCTTTAAGTTCATCAATGACCACTATGGTCACCGTTATGCCGATAACTTACTTGTTGAATTATCACTTCGAGTAAAAAAACAAGTTCGTAAAGGAGAATTTTTTGCTCGATTAGGTGGTAATGAATTCGTGTATTTAATTTCATCCCACGATCGCATTGAACTTACCGCTAGAATTAACGTACTTAAAGGCGTTTTTGGTGAGCCAATAAAAATAGCCGAATCAAGTTTAATCACCCACGTTAATTTAGGTGTAGCGACCTGTGATTCATGTAATGAAAATTCAGAAGAACTGCTCCGTCAGGCAGGGGTTGCCGTTCATTATGCCAAAAGACATTCTTTAAGTGATGTGTATTATTACACTGAAGAGATGGAGAATAAGGATCGAATTCGATTTGGTTTAGAGAGTGAATTACGAGGTGCATTAGAGAGAGAAGAATTTGAGCTGTATTACCAACCTATCTTAAATCATAGAACCAGTATGTTTGATTCCGCCGAAGCTCTTATTCGGTGGAATAGCCCGACAAAAGGATTGGTTTTTCCTAATGATTTTATCCCTCTAGCAGAAGAAACTGGCTTGATTCATCAGCTTGGCTATTGGGTATTAATTGAAGCAATAAAACAGTTGAAGCACTGGCAAGAGAATCATGTGGGTGTTGATAGAATATCGGTAAACATGTCAGCGATTCAGCTTAATGATGTGGATATTGTCGAGAAAGTGAAAAGTGCGATTGTGGATTACAGCATTCAACCTGAATCGTTAGTGATTGAAGTTACGGAAAGTGCTTTATTAGACAGTTCAGGAGAGGTGCTTAAACGAATTAAAGCAATTCAAGAACTTGGTGTGTTGATTGCTTTGGATGACTTTGGAACGGGATATTCAAGCTTGAGCTACCTGTCTAATTTACCCTTGGATCGTTTAAAAATAGATCGCTCTTTTGTTAATCGAATTGGAAAGAAACGCGATGAGGTGTTGATTAATGCGATTATTTCCATTGCTCATGGAATGGAGTTAGCGGTTGTAGCTGAAGGAATTGAAACCGATGAGCATCTTTCATTTTTAATGGAAAAAGGATGCGAATATGGACAAGGGTATTTGTTTAGTAAACCGATTTGTGCGTCGGATTTTGAGGCATTTATTAATAATAATCGGGATTCCGATCTCGCTGAGTCTTCTTCATGTAGCAGAGAGCATTACTAATCAGTAGCCATGTCTTTTTAGCCATGGCTACTTTGATTTATATTACTTTAACTGTGCTTTTATCGTTGCTTCTAATTGGTCTTGTGGAATAAAACCAGGAATAATTTCAGATCCAATGATTAAGCTTGGTGTTCCTCGCAAGCCAAGTTGAGAGAATATTTTTTCATTTTTTTCAACAAGCGTTTTTTTCTTTTGGTTAGGCGTTAAGTCTTTCTGAGTATCAGTAAGATCGGCAATTTTCATGATTGATGTGCTGTCATGTCGTGATGGTTTTGCCATCATTAAGCGGTGCACTTCTGCAAATTTTGTTTTGTCATTTTCCCATACATTTAATGCATACCACGCCGTGTTTGTTTTTAGGCCAGGGACCATCCGTTGTTGAAACGGCAATAGCACATTAACGACGCGTATCTCAGGGTATTTCTTAATGATGTTAACTAAACTTGATTCTAAACGCTTACAATATGGGCAGTTATAATCGGTGAAGTTGATGATCGTCAGTTTTGGATTTTCAGCCCCAAAATAAGGTTGTTCGGGGTTGTTATACAGATAATCATGGTTTTGTTCTAAGACGCTGCTCAATGATTTTTGGCCATCAATGTACTGCGTTAGATTTGAATATAATCCATCAATTATCTCTGGGTTTTTACGTAGTAAATCAGATATTTCAGTCAGTTGTTTTTCTTGAGCAGGATTGATTTTCTCTGCCAGTGCAACCGGTGATAAGACAAGACTTGCAGCGATTGATACGGATAATAATAATGATTTCATGGAGTGATTCCTAAGCGAATAATAAACGTAGCCACAAGCCCATTGGGGTTGTAACGCCAGTTGTAATTGAAGATATTTCACCGTTTTTTACGATGACGATCGATGGGGTAGCCGTAACTCCCCACTCTTTACTAATACTGCCCGTTGAATCATTAATAACGGGAAACTCATAGCCTTTGTAATTCATGAATGTCGTTAACCGAGCATTATCACCGGAGGTTATAGCGACAGAAACAACGTGATGATCACTTGATAACCAACTCACGCTTGGGCTAACAACATTGCACACTGGGCACCATGTACCCCAAAAATAAAGTAAGACGGGTTTATCTTGACTCATCTTCTTAATGTCTACCCATTCGCCGTCGATTGTGTTGATTGACAGGGAAGGAATAGTTTCTGATGGCATGTCTTGGCTACGCCAAAAATCAACGGCAATAGAAAATAAGGTAATGATGAGCGTGAATTTGACGATCTCGTTTACCCAACGGGTGATCTTTGCTTTCATCGTTTGTGTCTTTTTTGGCGTTATGTCTTTCTTTGCCATTAGTTTGTTCTTCCTGCATATTCCAGAGCGTTGATAACGTCATCACTGGTTAATAGCACTGATAGTGGTAATCCCTGAGGCGCATTGGGGCCATAAACTACATTGAGTGGTACCCCAAATCGTTGATGGCTTTTTAAGTAATTGGTAATTTTATCGCTTGGATGCGTCCAATCGCCTTTCATGGTAATGACGTTATCTTGCTGTAATGCTGAATACACAGGATCTTGCAAAATCACACCAATCTTATTGGCCTTACAAGTAATACACCAATCAGCCGTTACATCGACAAAAACCGTTTTTCCTTGTTTAACGTATTCATCAATGGCGTGCTCATTTAATGGTTGCCAAGCAAGGTTATCTTCCGTTGGCGTTGACCAATGTTTGGTTGTCATACTTCCAATTAACAGTGCTGCACTGGTTGCAAATACAATGACAGCAATAATCGCAATAACAGTGTTTTTACCTTGGGTTTTACCTATTTGATACAGTAAGTATGTGCTGAGTAATAACCCAATAATGGCAGCTGATAGCCCACCAATAAATGGTGTAAGTAAACTCAGCAGCCACAATGTGGTGATTAACATCATGAGGCCAAAAATGAGTTTGACTTTATTCATCCACATGCCCGGTTTTGGCATAAACGAAACAAGGCGAGGGAATAAAGCAAAAACCAACCAAGGTAGTGCCATACCTAACCCTAAGAAAGTGAATATCATCAACATTTCAAGGGTACTTGCTCCTAATGCAAAGGCAACCGCGGTACCCAGAAATGGCGCACTGCATGGGGTTGCGAGTAAGGTTGCAAACATCCCTTGTACAAAATGTCCAAGTGCGGAATCGTTGCCCTTATTTGCAAGAGAGGTAGAGAATCGACTTGGTAATTGAATTTCAAATACACCAAACAAATTAGCCGTGAATAAGGCGGTTATTGTGACCATAAAACCAATGAAAATAGGGTTTTGGAACTGAATTCCCCAACCAATAGCACTGCCTGTGAACTTTAAGATAAGTAACCCTGCTGCTAATAACCAAAATGAGGTTAATATTCCGGCGGCAGAGGCAAAAAACTGCAAGCGAATTGAGCGTTTACTCGCTTGAGAAGACGCCACCATGCTGTTCAGTTTCATGCCTAATACGGGTAATACACACGGCATAATATTAAGAATTAAACCACCAAGCAACGCAAAGCCTATCATTGTTAATAAGCTTGTTGATGTCGTTTGTGCAAAAGGCTTGTCATTGATAACAGCCTTCAGTTCATGGGAGAAAAGGGCATCAGACACGGTAATCGAAATAGGTTTGCCGACTAAGTCTGTTTCGCCTAACCAGTTCGTCACCTTATAAGTCGCGGTTACGTCGTTACCATTAATGTCTATTGATGGTTGGGAAAAATAGTCATCGGTAATTTCGCTGCCATCAATGAGGATCTGTGGTTTATCCCAACCCGCATCTTGGCGTAATTTAACGTGTAATTGTTGTGATACCTTATTAAAAGAGGCAGCTACTATGGTAATGGAATCACTTGCTGTTGGTACGTTTGAAAACCCTTGTTGGTACAAATGTTGAGCGTCTGCGTCCGTTTCAATATCGGTGAGATTGATAGGAGGTAATTCCAAATCATATTCTGTTAGGACACAAATATTGGTACAAGTTGGCAGGGTCAACTTACCTAAGAAACTAACGGGTTTGGTAATATCATCAACGGTTAGCTCCATAGGAAAAACAACATCGTGCTTGTAGCCAAGCGTCATTAAGCCTGATTGCTCATAATAAGCTGGGGTAGGCCAATGCCAATCTACATTAGAAAGGTTGGTTGATTTACTCCAATCGAGTACCGGTGAAACGCCTGCCTCACCAGGTGAGCGCCAATAGGTTTTCCATTCACCATCAAGCTTTACCTCGAGTAAACCTCGTGCTTGATTGTTCTCTTCATCGACTTCACCTGTCAGCATAAAGCGAACTTGTGCCGGTGGATGATCAGGGTGAGTTAACCAGCCTGTTGTAATGGGTTGTGCAGATACCGAAAATGCCGACAACAAGAGTGTTGACGTTAAAAGAATAGCTAAACGTAATACGCTCACTATTTTAACTGATTGAATTTTAAACACAGTGTTACTCCGAAAATAATTATATAAAAAAGATATAAGTACTTACGGTATGTTTATTCTTGAAAGGTACAAAAAGCCAAATGCCGCCGCACGCCATAAGACGTTGTGGGCTCTGTAAATACATAGGCCGTTCCAGCGTGTTTAAGCATAGACGCAATAATGAGCAGAGCGACGATAAACATGGGGATAGCAAAATCTAAATGAACAGTATGAGCATTAAATAAATGTTCACTGTTATGGCATTGAGAAACACCATCATCAGGAGTTTGAGTGGTTGATTGTTGCTGCAATTGCTCAGTCGCGTCTGGATGAGGCGTTAGTGAGCAAACTGAAGAAAGACCTAAATTTTGAGAAAAGCAGACCATTAGCACAATACTCACTAATATTAGTGACCATGAAGCGAGATGTTGACGCTTATATTGGAGTAATGAGAATTTCAAAAAATCAGCTCAATTTCAAATTATGACAATATTCACATTCTATGGATAAAAATGGAAAGGTCAATATTGTTTTTGTTATTAGAAAGTCATTTTTATTAAATGAATACCTTAGCAATAAATATTTTTGCCATGAATGTTTGGCACGGAAATTGATAGTAATAAAAGATAATAATTATAGATTTTCCACTATTTTTAAATCAAGATTTAGCTTGAACTTCCAGAGAGATAAAAATGAACTTATCAATAAAAGCAAGATTGTATTTACTTGCGATTTTACCTATCGTTTTAACGTCGATATTAATTATGGCGATGACTTATAAAGAAACCAAAGCGCTTAATCAAGCTCAAATGGACATAACTCGTACCCAAATGATGCAAATGAAGCGTACGGAACTTAAATCTTATTTAGATATTGTTTCTTCAGAACTAAAGTATCTTGAAAAACAAGGAAAATCAAAAGAAGAAGTTTTGGAATCATTAAGATTTGTGAAATTTGCAGACACGGGTTATTTATTTGGTTTTGAATCTAATGGGGTACGCATTTTACAAGGAAATACTAATGATATTGGTAGTAATATGTGGAATGTAAAAGATAAGAGAGGTAATTATCTTATTCAAGATATTATTACAGCAGCGAAAAATCGTTCTGGTTATTCGACGTATTATTATCCTAAGTTGAATGAAACGGTTGCCTTACCAAAGCTTGCTTATAGTGTGTATTTTTCTAAATGGGATCTGATTGTTGGTACTGGTTTTTATACCGATGATGTTGATGCTGTGATTAGTGATATGAAAGCTTTAAGTGATGAGCAATTATCGAAAAGCATGAAAGCGATTGTTTTCTTTACTTTTATTATTATTGGCGTTGTTGCCATACTTAGTTTTTTCATTAATAAAAGTATTATGGCTCCGATTCAAAAATTTGATGAGTCTATTCGTTCATTTGCCTCCGGTGATGCCGATTTAACAGCAAGAATGCCTGATTTTACTGTCCCTGAATTTAATCAGTTAAGTCAGAATTTCAATTTATTTGTAAGTTCGCTTCATCAAATTATTAGTAATGTTTCGTTAGTTAGTAAAGAAGTAGTAGCTGAAACGACAAAGATGTCAGAACGATCTGCGCAAGTTAATGCCGTCGTAGTTAATCAACGTTCAGAAACTGAGCAGATTGCAACAGCAATGACAGAGTTAACTACCTCATCTCATGAGATTTCGTTGAACGCAGAGCAAGCTGCGAATTCGGCTCAAGATGCAGACAATAATGCACAAGTAGCAATGAGAACGGTAAATGAAGCCTCTGATTCTGTTAAAACACTGGCTGCTGAATTGGATGAAGCAAGTAATGTGATTTCTAAATTAGAAGAAGACGTGCAAAATATTGCAAGTACATTATCGGTTATTCAAGGTATTGCGGAACAAACTAATCTATTGGCATTGAATGCGGCGATTGAAGCGGCAAGAGCAGGTGAGCAAGGGCGTGGTTTTGCCGTTGTTGCTGATGAAGTTCGTAAATTGGCAAGTAGTACCCAAGAAAGTACAGCACAAATACATTTACGAATTGAAGCATTGAAATCGGGTTCAGATTCAGCAGTTCAAGTGATGGCTGCCAGTAAAAATTTCAGCACATTAACGGTAAATAAAGCGGTTGCTGCTTCTGAGTCATTAAGTCAGATTTTAGAGTCAGTAAATACAATAATGGAAATGAATTCATTAATTGCTACTGCGACACAAGAGCAGAGTCTTGTTGGACAGGAAATCTCTGAACGAATTGTATCTGTCTCAGATCAAAGCTCAGAGTCAGCAGAATTAGCAAGTCAAAACCGTACCGGTGGCGTATTACTTAATCAAAAAGCGAATGAGCTTTCAGAGCTTGTCGAGCGTTTTACGCTGTAATATGATTAATTCTATACAATGATGTAAATATAGAGTTAATAAAAAAGCACAAGATTAATAAGATCTTGTGCTTTTTTTTACCAAATTTTAAATGTTTGCCAGTTACTTAACGTGATAATCGTTGATTCTATCGGAGGTGCGAGAAGTGCCAAGATAGCAACCGCAATGAGGAAGACGGTGGTTAAAGATAGATTCGAAAAATCGGTGAGTTTACATGCTGAACCAAACGATCGTTTAATTCGTACATTAGCTAAATCGACACTGTATAGCTCATCCAACAGTAGATGGATTACTCCCCCACAAAAGACAAAGGCCCCTGATAGCCATGAGAATAGATCCGCGTGTTTAAATTGCTCATTAATGATGAATGCCGTGAGATTGGTTGCTAATAAACCACAAAATAATAAGAAGAGAATAGAGTGGCATATACCTCGATGAATGGTCTGCCATTCAAATACATTTCGTATTCCGTATTTGATCACAAGATGAATCACAACGGGTAATCCGATTAATAATATAAACTGTCTTTCATTGATGGCATCACTAGTAAAATAACGAATACTGAGTAAGACAATACAGACCGTAAATAGGTTAAATATGATGTCTAATGAGGTGGAATTATCTGAATCGATATCGGGAAGTAACCCTCCAAGTGTGCCTAAGAACCAGAGCCATAATGCCGTATTAAGCTCGATATGATTTGCTGAAAGCAGTGCTGCAGAGGCAACACCTGACGCCAATGCGGCGACATTTAAATGAGTACTGAAATTTGCCATAGGTTTTATGAGAATTCTTTTGTAATATGAAGACTGAATTATTGAGATAAGTGATTATGTTTAAAATATTTGCATTACTGTTCATCGTGTTAGGTATTTACATTGGAATGAATTACGGCGATGAAGTTCAAAGTGTGATGGATTCAGATACCTTTGAGAAAGTACAAGACACCTTAGTTGATGGTAAAGATCTTGTGCTTGAAAAAATAGAAGATGCGACTCAATAACGCGATTTATTTCATTGAGTTACTGAGAAAATAAAAATCCCCCAAGATGGCTTACATCGAGGGGGATTTTTTGATTCTATAACAATACACCGTTGAAGCCAATAATTAACTGTATATATAAACAGTTAACATTGTCACGAAAGATTATTTAAGCGGTAGGATAGTGATTTCTACACGGCGATTGCATGCACGACCTTGTGATGTTGAGTTATCACAAACAGGGTAACGTTCACCGTAACCACGAGCATTAACACGACCAGCGGCTACTTTTTGTTTAATCAGGTAAGTACGTACTGATTCAGCGCGTTGCTCAGATAGGGTTTGGTTTTTAGTATCATTGCCAGAGCTATCAGTATGGCCATCAATTTGAAGGGCTGTATCTGGGTACTCAACAAGAATACGAGCAACGCCATTTAATGTGTTGTAAATGCTTGCGTCTAATTGGTAAGAGCTAGATTGGAAGCCAACACCATTGTCCATGATAAGTTTTAATTCGTTATCACCAACGCGTTCTACTTGTACGCCTGAACTTTTTAACTCGTCACGTAGGGCTTGCTCTTGGCTATCAAAATAGTAACCAACTCCACCACCAACCGCGCCACCTGCAGCGGCACCAATTAATGCATTCTTACGACGTTCTTTTGCGTTATCGCCAGTAGCAAGTCCAACCGCAACACCGGCAAGAATACCGGCAAGCGCGCCTTTTGTTGCTGAATTTGTTTCTGTTTCACCGGTGGTTGCATTTTGACGTTGAGTTGCTTGACAGCCGGTTAAACCGATAAGTAATGCAAGCGCAATTGTGATTTTTTTCATATTTTGTCTCTAGTTATGTACATCTGTGCCGCGCAGTGTACTCCCAGAAGACCAAAATGCAATGCCTTCTGGTGGAAGTTATTGATAAAAATGCCTATAATTGTGTGAAATAGGTCACCTTAATATTCAGTTAAGTATAAGGTGACTTACTTGTCTTTTATTCAGCGATTAAAAGAACGCTGAGCTTATGTTGAGCCGGATTATAAGAATAAACTTCCCCATTTGGCGTATCAAATGAGTAAACTTCATTGCCGTTATTTGATGGGGTATTGCTCCAAATATATCCAGCAAGATCACCGACGTCATAGTTAAACGCTTTACCAAAGGCTTTTGTATTAACCGCAGGGCTATAACAAGCGGCTTCTTTTAATGACATGAGTTCTTTGATATTTGGCATTCTCCACTTTTTTATTCCACCAAATTCATGAAGTTGGTGGTTGCCATTTATATCATTAATGGATGCAATCATGGTTAACGCGCTTTGCCAAAAATACGTTTCAGTCGACCCTTCGCATTCTTTGCTGATGTTATTCCATTGCTTTCCAAGCGGACAACGCATCCAAGTTAAGCCCGTTAAATTATCGGCTACCGTACCATTGTCAAAATTGATATAACGGCTGTTGGGGGCAGTGCGAGAGAGATCAGCACTGCATTCTTGTGCAAATGCAGTGATAGAAAAAAAAGAAATAAGTGCAGTAAACATAAATTTGTTCATAATTAATTACCTTGTACTGAAACTAAGCGGGCAGGGAATAAGTAAGAAGGATCATTTTCGTATTCGGCATTAAATTTTAACGGTGTATTTTCTGTAAATATTTCAACATCCTT
>SAMEA5043647__coassemble_129_pt1 | contig 10248 bp, 8 predicted proteins | sample SAMEA5043647__metabat2_low_PE_001 | metagenome-assembled genome bin SAMEA5043647 (sample SAMEA5043647) | Gadus morhua | reverse complement strand
CGCTCTTTCTACGACAAAATGTCTTATAGTTCCCTACCACATTTGTCGCTAGTTATTCTATTAAGGCATCTCGCCTTTTTCTAAACTCAAATAAATCAACACCATAAACTATATTATATAAGTCGCAGCATTCATCCTATGCGGCAACATGCCGCTTTATGCGGTTAGCACTAAGCCTGCTTCGATAAACCATAAACAGCATGGTTGATAATACGGCCATTCAGGTTTTCTCGATTAGAAATAATGCCTTCTAATGTCATGCCTAAACGTTCACAAACCTTACGGCTTGGTAGGTTGTTCTCGCCTGCTGCAATTTGAATTTTCTCAAGCTGTAAATCAGTGAATGCAATCTCGATTAACTTAGATACGGCACGAGTAATAATGCCCTTACCTTGATAAGACTCACTGAGCCAATAACCAATCTCAGCCATTTTTAACTGATGATTAATCGTATTGAAGCTGACATTACCAACCAATTCACCTTGGTAAATCATGGCGCAAACCATTCCTTTACCTTCGGCATGATCAAGTAACGATTTACGCACAAAGCGTAGAAAGAAATCCTCAGACTTTGCGTGTGACGGCCAAGCTAGCCATTGAGATAAATAGACTTCTTCCTTCGAGACGATCTCAAAGTACTTTTTAGCAAAAGAGGGCTCAATAAGTGCCAATGTTAATTCACTGTCAACTTCTACTGTAAACATAAGTCATCCTTTGAGGTGGTATTTATCTTGCGTATATCATACCCTTTGCTGGGTAAATTTCATGTGATTTCTTTTTGTTTTGCCTTTACGCTCTAGTTTTTGTTAAAACCTAACCTATTAATAATATTAACTATAAATGGTGAGTTTTCTCTTTTTCCCAATCACTAGATACAAAAAAGCCGAGCAAGTTACCCTGCTCGGCTTTTGGTTTTACCAATTTTCGCTATACGAATATTAACTCGCTATTAGCTGTTTTTGTCTTTTGGCTGATTCTCTGGTAAGTCTTTTACTTCTTCATACCATAAATCGTGGTGTTCTTTAGCCCATGTTTCGTCAACATCGCCTGTCACCATGCCTTCTAGTCCCGCTTCCATACCGAATAGACCGATGTAGATGTGGAAGATGAAACCACAAATCAAGATCAGTGCTGCAAACATATGGATCAAGTTAGACAATTCCATATCACGGCGTAATTGGCCGAAGATTGGGAAATCTAGTACAAAACCACTGATCGCTGCAATAGCACCAAACCAGATAAGAAGCCAGAAGATCGCTTTTTCACCACCGTTTGAGAAACCCGCTGATGGATGCGAGCCTTTATGCTTACCAACCATGCCGCCCATTTTCATGAACCATTGAATGTCTGTCTTGTTTACAATGGATTTTCTCCACCATTTCACTAAAACAGTCATTAATAGGATGCCAAAGATCGGGCCCATGTAGTTGTGATACTGCTTCGCGGCATAAATGATCATGCCCCAAATATCGGTCGGTAATACCGGTTTTAAAAAGTGCTTACCATAGACCAAACATAAACCACTGAACGCCAGTGTTAAAAACGTGAACGCCATGCTCCAGTGCAATGCACGGTCCATTTTGCTCCAACGCTGAATTCGACGTCCTGTTTTTGGTTTGCTTAATTTTAGGGGACCAATGGTAAAATACGCCAGTGTCACCATTGCTAAACTACCAAAGATCGCTAATGCACCTAATGGTGACATCCACTTCTCTTTTAACACATACCACGTTTCGCCAGCCGTACTGATAAGTACGCCATGCTCTGGTGATTGTGAAGTTGTATAGCCTTCTTCGCCCGCTCTTACTTGACGCCAAAAATCAGCGCCACCAAGTTGGGTCATTTCTTTCTCTGCACTCTTATTCGTCGTGCCTTCATTTGCCATGCTAGGCACAGAAAATGAAAGCGTTAATGCTGCCAATAATGGCAGCAATAACGAAAGAGAAAGACGTTTTAATTGTGTCAACATCACTCTCTCCACTGGATTAGCTCTTAGTCGCATCAAACGATAAGTCTTCACCATTTGTCCAACCTGCGTCTTTTGCGCCACGTTCTACAACACGTTGACGGAAGATGTCAGAGACTTTCTCTGCATCACCAGCAAGCAGTGCTTTGGTTGAACATAATGAAGCACACATTGGTAATTTGCCTTCAGCAATACGGTTTGCGCCGTATTTATCACGTTCTTCTTGTGAACCTGGTTCTACCCCTGGGCCACCAGCACAGAACGTACATTTGTCCATTTTGCCACGCTCAGCAAACGCACCCTGTTTAGGGAACTGCGGCGCACCAAATGGGCAAGCAAATAGGCAGTAACCACAACCGATACAAAGATCTTTGTTGTGACGAACGATGCCATCTTCTGTGTGCTCAAAACAATCCGCAGGACAAACCGCCATACAAGGCGCGTCCGTACAATGCATACATGCAACAGAGATTGATGTTTCACCCGGCTCACCGTCGTTTAGTGTTACTACGCGACGACGTTGGATGCCCCACACTAGTGCATCATCATTTTCATTTTTACATGCAGTGACACAGCCGTTACATTCAATACAACGTTTGGTGTCACATAAGAATTTCATTCTAGCCATTTTATATCACCCCTTACGCTTTCGTGATTTTACATAGTGTCACTTTGGTTTCCTGCATTTGAGTCACAGGATCATACCCATAGGTGGTTGCTGTGTTTGCAGCTTCGCCACTAACGTATGGAACCGTACCTTCTGGGTACTTAGTCGTTAAGTCTTCGCCTTGGAATTTACCGCCGAAGTGGAATGGTAAAAACGCCAGACCTGGTTTCACACGACGTGTCACCATGGCTTTAACGTGAATTCGACCTTTCTCTGCACCTTCAACCCACACCATTTCACCGTCTTTAAAGCCGATGTCGTTTGCGTCTTTCGGGTTCACTTCAACAAACATTTCTTGTTGAAGCTCGGCAAGCCAAGGGTTTGAACGTGTTTCTTCACCACCACCTTCATACTCAACAAGACGACCTGTCGTAAGAATAATTGGGTATTCTTTTGACTTATCTTGGTCTTGAATTGTTTTGTACAATGTTGGTATACGGAAGTTAGCCGCGCGGTCATCCCATGTTGGGTAATCAGCAACCAAATCACGACGTGGTGTGTATAACGGCTCACGGTGTTGTGGAACACGGTCAGGGAACGTCCATACAATCGCACGTGCTTTTGCATTACCAAATGGCATACAACCGTGTTTAATAGCAACACGTTGAATACCGCCAGATAGATCGGTTTTCCAGTTTTTACCTTCTGCTGCTACTTTTTCAGCCGCAGTCAGATCGTCCCACCAACCAAGTTGCTTAAGCAGTTTGTCAGTGAATTCTGGGTGACCATCTTCAATCTCACACCCTACTGGGTAGCTGTCTTCTGCTAGTAAGCTTTCACCTTCAAATTCCACACCAAAACGAGTACGGAAGTTACCGCCGCCTTGCGCTACAGGTTTAGACGTATCATAAAGAATGTGCGTACCTGGGTGCTTCATTTCTGGCGTGCCCCAACAAGGCCAAGGAAGACCGTAGGTTTCACCATTAACTGGGCCGCCTTCTGCTTCTAGCGTTGTTTTGTGGAACGTGTGCCAGTTTTGTGTGTGCGCTTTAATACGCTCTGGGCTTTGACCTGTGTAGCCAATTGTCCACATACCACGGTTAAATTCACGAGTGATGTCTTCGATTACAGGTTGGTTGTTCTCATCAATTTTGATGTGTTTGAACAGTTGATCTGAGTAACCTAACTTTTTAGTCAGTAGGTACATGATCTCGTGGTCAGGTTTTGATTCAAACAACGGCTGAATGACTTGCTCACGCCATTGGAATGAACGGTTTGATGCCGTTACTGAACCGTGCGTTTCAAACTGCGTTGTTGCAGGAAGAAGGTATACGCCGTCAGTACGATCATTCATTACTGCTGCAACGGTTGGGTATGGATCAACGATGACCATCATATCCAACTGTCTCATTGCTTTTCTGATCTCAGTACCACGTGTTTGTGAGTTTACTGCGTGACCCCAGTAGAACATTGCACGGATATTGTCGTTTTGTTCGATGTTTGCTTTGTCTTCTAAAACACCATCAACCCAACGAGATACAGGAATACCAAAGTTGTTCATCGGCGTTTTGCCGTTGTATTTACCTTGGTCGAATCGGTTTTGAACCCATGAGTAATCGAGATCCCACACTTTTGACCAGTGTTTCCATGCGCCTTCACCAACACCGTAGTAGCCAGGAAGCGTATCTGAAAGAACACCTAAATCCGTTGCGCCTTGTACGTTATCGTGACCACGGAAGATGTTTGCGCCGCCGCCTGATTTACCCATGTTACCAAGTGCAAGTTCTAGTACACAGTAAGCACGCGTGTTGTTGTTACCTGTTGTATGTTGAGTACCACCCATACACCAAACAACACAACCTGGACGGTTTTCTGAAAGCAGTTTTGCGGTTTCGTATACTTCAGCTTCTGTGACGCCAGTAACACGTTCCACTTCTGCAGGATTCCATTTTGCTACTTCTGTGCGGATCTCATCCATACCAAACACACGTTGGTTAATGAATTCTTGATCTTCCCATTTGTTTGCGAATACATGGAACAATACGCCCCAAATAAAGGCAACATCAGAGCCCGGACGCAATGAAACATAATGATCGGCTTTTGCTGCCGTACGTGTGCGACGTGGGTCGGCAACAACGATCTTACAACCATTCTTCTCTTTTGCGATCAGAATATGTTGCATTGCTACTGGGTGAGCTTCTGCAGGGTTTGAACCAATGAATAGCATAGATTTACAGTTATGCATGTCATTGAATGAGTTGGTCATTGCACCGTAACCCCATGTGTTTGCAACACCGGCTACTGTGGTTGAGTGACAAATACGCGCTTGGTGATCGACGTTGTTTGTACCCCATAGTGACGCCATTTTACGGTACAAATACGCTTGTTCGTTGTTGTGCTTCGCAGAACCTAACCAGTACACTGAATCTGGACCTGATTCTTTACGGATCTCAAGTGCTTTGTTGCCGATCTCTTCGATCGCTTGATCCCAAGACAGTTTTACCCATTTGCCATTTTCTAGCTTCATTGGGTATTTTAGACGACGTTCGCCATGACCATGCTCACGCAGTGCTGCGCCTTTTGCACAGTGACCGCCTGCGTTAAATGGGTGATCGAATGCTGGCTCTTGACCAGTCCATACGCCATTTTGTACTTCAGCGTAGATACCACAACCAACAGAACAGTGTGAACAAATCGTACGTTTCACTTCTGTTGGTGCATCAACTGGCACTTCCTGTGCTTGTGCTTTTCTCATCATGCTTGGAACAAACATGCTTGCGCTTGCTACTGCACCAGCGGCAATCGTTGAGGTACGCATGAACATACGACGAGTAATGCCCAGCTGGTTCTCTTGTTTTTGTACCGAATCGGAACGTTTAGTCAGTTTCATTATGTGCTCCGTTATAAGCTGTCGTAATAATCACGAATGTGTTGAGTTTCACGATATCCATCGCTTTTTTTCTCAACTTTTGTCTCAGCAGTGACTGATGTTGCGTTTGCTGTTCCTGAAACCGCAGCGGCTACTGTTCCTGCCGCGGCGGCAGTTGCAATACCCTTCAGTAGATTTCGGCGGTTTAGGTCCGTTTTTTTATTGCTCATGCTATGCTCCTTTGCTTCCAATTCACTTGGAATGGGCGTCTGTTTTTATGGTTTTAATTCTGTTCTCGTCACCGCGAATTAAATCGCAGTCACTTCAATCTCATTTGGGTTCTTTGCAAAACGGGTTTGTTCTACCGTGAAGAACGCTTCCGCTAAACACGCCACTGATTTATAAAAATCGGCGTTTTGAGCATTATTGATTTGATCACACAGCGAGACATACCAAGGTTGAATATGACGATTAAAGAAACGTTGTTGCAGTACTTCTGCCTCTCCCGCTTCTATCAACATCGCCATTACTTCACATAATGCTGAAATATGATCTTCTGGTTCTTTTACGTCTTCTGCGCGTTCAAAACCCAATTGCATTAGGTCTTGGCGAAGTGCGACTAATGGTTTTTCCATTAATGCTCCCGCAATGTGCCATGATCCAAATTGCATCACTTCACCGCGGCCAACACCAATAAATAGGTTTTGGTATTCGTCTTCTAGTTTTTCTAGCGTGTCGTTAAGGCTGGCTTGCTCTGCCGCCTTAACCAATTGGCTCCACGCTTGACTCATGCCGTGGGTTTCGCTCTGCTCCGTTTCGATGGTGACTAACCAATCAACCAATGCTTGCTCTGGTGCTGAACGGAATAAATGCGCTAATAAGCCATAAATTTCTTGTCGGATCTGGTGTTGTTCATTCATGGTATTAGACCTTTAATTGTTTTTCTGGATTTGCTGATAAGTCGATAAAGATGTCTTTTACTCGACAGTCTTCGCACATGTATAGACGATTGATTGAAGCTTCATCGCTAAAGTGTGGGTTACCTTGTAACTTAACTCTTAGCATTTCAATCATGGATGCTGGCGCGAATGGCTTATTACATGTTAGGCAACAAGCGGCATCTTCTTTGTGCATGATTTGTGTTTCTTGGCGTTCTTCTTTGTTCCAGTTCATTTGCACTTTCATGCTTAATGCTTTTTCTGGGCACGCATTCACACACAAACCACATTGAACACAATCTTGCTCAATGAATTTTAAGGTTGGGCTGTCTTGATCACCATGCAATGCGCGTGTTGGACAAACCGCCACACAACCCATGCATAACGTACAATCTTTGGTTACACAATCGATGGTTCCATAAGGCGCGTGGAATGGCATCGCTTGAACATCGATGACTTCAATATCATTCGCTGCGGCGTTTAAGGCTAAATGATCCAATGCCCCCATCAAGCGTTCACGTTTGTTGCCCGTTAACTGCCCATCAATAACGGATAATGGCGTGTCAATTAAGACCATTTCATTTAACGCTTCCATGTACACCACTTGCACACGTTCTGGTTCAAGACCAAGTTGCGTTAAGAATGCTTGTGCAATTTCAACTTCTTGCGTTAGCACTCGTTGGATCGTTTCTGGCATTCTACGGCTTGCGATAAACAGCACTTGAGCGGCACCATTCACTAACGCTGAGAACCACGTATCAATACCGACAGATAAAATTTCATCAAGCACAACGGGGATAATGTGATCTGGCATTGTTTTTAATGCCATTACATTGAAGTTTTCATGGCGATCACTACAGAAAGCGATGATAGGTGTCTCTCCGCCTTCTTTTTTGTAATTAGCTAATAAGCGAGCCGCGAAATTTTGTGTTTTTTCAGCTTCTGGTAACGCGTAGCTAATAGCTTCGGTTGGGCATGCTGTTGAACACGTACCAACACCTTGACAAAGATATGGATTAATTTGAATGTTATGACCCGTTTCTGCGGTGCCTTCACTGGTTAATGCGCCAGCAGGACAAGCGTCTACACAACGCTCACATCCTTTTACACCACGAGAACTGTGGGCACATAAATCAGGGTTTAAACGGAAATATTTTGGTTTATCAAACGTACCCACTAAACCAGGCAGTTCGTCTAACACTTGTGCCAATGTTGGGTAGCCGCGCCCTACTGGATAATAGCCAGGAACCGGCACTTGCTCAGACATAACACTGTCTAGCTTCATGTCTAACACCAAGTCAAAGGCCATTGCACCGATGGTGACTTTCGCTAGATTTACTTTTTCGCCATTCACGACACATTCAATATCAAACGCGCCTAAAAAGCCTTTTACTGATAAGTCTTTTGCAAAATACACCGTGCGATCTGACTCGTGCGCTTGGTTTTCTGATTCTGTAGACACCAACGTAATGCTGTTTAAGTCTGTGAATTGCTCAGCTACATCAACAATAATTCGAGTTGGACCAATGATGACAAGATTGCCACGACTTTCGTAACTTACTGTCGGTGGGATCAAGTTGTTCAGTTCCACAGTTTGCGCAATAGCAAACTGACGAGCTTTGGCATTTGTTGTTTCAGATTGTGCTAAAAATTGAGTTAACATTGCTTCACCTATTCTTGAGCCCGTTGGGCCTACTCAGTTCTATGACTGGATTCATTAGGTGTTACATCGCAATAACCGTACCAACTTAATGGGTAATTAATAATTTAATAAATAACTGAAATAGAGGTATTTTTGAAGGTATTTAGAAAGGATGAAAAATGTATCGGGACATTTTGTCTCACTTTGGTTCAAAATGTCCCGATTAATTAAGTGGTCTTTTTTGTCTCACTGCCTTGCTCTTTATTGCCTATAACGCATTGATATTCATTATCATTCTCGTTAGTGGCGTTCGATTCAAGATCATTATCTTGTTCTGTTTCGGCACTGATCTCTGGCTCAATGTCGTCTTCTTCCTCTTCAACCGGTTCGACCATCCATCCTCGTAATGTTGCTGCGACATCAGAGTTTAATTTGGCTGGTGTTGAATAATTTGGCTCATCTTCCATCGCAAATTCTGGATTCAAAAACATCTTACGCAACGCGGCTTTTTTCAAATCTTTATCCACACCCGTTGCCATAAATTGGCTAACATTGCTTGTGCCATTAATACTAACAAGATCGTCTTTTGTTGGCAGAGAGACTTGCTCTTCTGCGCTATCCGCCGTTTCTATTAAAGACTCAGACGACGCATTTTCTGCTCGGTTCTCAATCGCATCATCATTCTCAACAAGATTTGTATCGGCAATAATCTCAACCGATTGCTCATCGCTAACCTGTTCACCTTGTTGAACTTTTCTCTTTCTTAATGACCATCTACTTAGGAAGTTGCTCACTTGCGCGCCCCGCACCTTTACGTTTTTTTCTACGAATTTCGATAAGTTCACCATGCTTGCCAATGAACGCTTCTAGCCACGCTTGCATCGGTAATGGCATATCGATAGACAACACAACATAATCGCCATCCATGTATTGCCCTATCATGCTTTGTGACGCGGTGATCATTACTGGCGTAAGTACGTCGTTGTCATTTTCAAACGCAAAGAATAACTTAGGACTTTGAGAACTTAGATTGAAACGATAATCGGTTCTTTCATCTAAAAAAATCTCTAGCTCACGCTCAAATAACATCCCGTTACTTTGTGTTGCGACGGCCACTTTTTCATACAGGCGTACATCACCAATATGCCAAGAAGGGGCACTCCAACGGCCTACTTGCTTTATTTCTTCAATCACTTCAAATTGCAGTGGCCAAACGCTTTCTGTCTTTAGTTCCACAAGTTACCCTTCTTTTTATGAGGCTTTTTTATCGCTATACATGATATAAAGCAATCCTTATACCAACAGCGCTTTCTTTTTGATTTATCTCTATGGTATAAAATTTGCGTGTATATCGTAAATTACCTTAAATTCATTTAATTGGAGCCTACTTTGAGCCAATCACCAAAAATAATAACTACTGGCGCTGTGCCTAAACAAACTCTTACTGTGGATGTTTATGATGAATACGGTGAGAAGCTTAGCAAAGAAGTGGCGTGCGAACAGCCATTAACCCTAATGCTGAACTGGCAAGAAGTTGTGACATTAATGACGTTAGGCGCTCGCCCTGCCGAATTGGTATTAGGGTATTTAAAAAACCAACATTTCATCTCTGATGTGTCGCTTTTAGAATCCGTATTGATCGACTGGGAAACCAAAACAGCCGCGGTAAATACCAAAGAAACCACCGAACACGTCAAAGAGAATTTAAAGAAGAAGACCGTCACCTCTGGCTGTGGCCAAGGCACCATGTATGGCAACGTGATGAAGCAACTTGAGAATTACCAAGTGCCTCAAGTAACCATCAATCAATCTGATATTTACGCGTCTTTAGAAGCCCTGACTTATCACAATGATACGTATAAAGCCGCTGGTGCTGTGCATGGCTGTGCGATTTGTGAAAACAACCAAGTCTCGTCTTTTGTGGAGGATGTAGGTCGTCATAATGCGGTTGATACCCTTGCGGGTGAGTTATGGTTAAACCGTGGTACGGGTGACAACAAGCTGTTTTATACAACAGGTCGTTTAACTTCTGAGATGGTAATTAAAGTCGCTCAAATGGGGATCCCTGTTTTACTTTCTCGTTCAGGCGTAACGCAAATGGGCTTAGATTTAGCGCAGAAATTTGGCATTACGATTATTGCTCGCGCAAAAGGTAAGCGTTTCCAAGTGTTTGCTGGGCATGAAAAAATCAACTTTGATGTGAAAGGTGAAGCTGTGGTTAACGAC
>SAMEA5043647__coassemble_197_pt1 | contig 10288 bp, 6 predicted proteins | sample SAMEA5043647__metabat2_low_PE_001 | metagenome-assembled genome bin SAMEA5043647 (sample SAMEA5043647) | Gadus morhua | reverse complement strand
TAGGCCATGGTATCCGTACCATGAAGAATTACAAATCCGTCGTATTTATCGTAGTTAGCACGAATATCATCTGCAATACGCTGCCAGTCTTCTGGAGTCATGTCAGATGAATCGATTAATGGCTCATATTCGTGAATGGTGAAAATTGGCATTTCAGCACGGTGAAACTCTGGCATTTGCTTTAATTGATGTTGCATAAAGCCTGATGCAGGGACATAGCCATGATCATCAGATTTTAACATGCCGATTGTGCCGCCTGTATAGGCGATGTAAATGTGTTTTCTTTCCATAATAACAACGGTACAGAGTTATGGGAGGTGGTGCGATTATACTGGTCATTCTGCATAAAGAAAGCCCGACATGTGTCGGGCTCGTCATGCTTTTACAGATTACTGCAATTGAGGCAGAACAGATATTGTCCTTTTGGGTCATTAAAGTTATTTAACATGTTGATATCTGTTGCAACTTTGCTTATGGCTGGTTGCAATGCTTCAGGCGCTAATGAAAATAATTCAGCTTTTACACTGACATTTAAGCTCATGCTTAACTCTTCAAGAAATTGTTCCATCGGTGTTAATGGTTCTTTTACCCAATACAGATTATATGCGTCCATATTGGCGAGCTCAGCCGCAGCTTGAACAGCATCATCAAAATCCCCTAGCTGGTCAATCAAACCATGTTCAAGGGCATCTTTCCCTGTCCATACTCGACCTTGAGCGACATTATCAACGGCATCTAAAGACATATCACGATGATCACTGACTAATTTAATGAATCGGTAATAACCATGTTCAATACCTAATTGCATGACTTGAGCAACGTCTTTATCAAGCGGGCGAGTAAGGCCAATGCCATTGAAAGGTGATGTCGAAATGCCATCGCTGTGGATACCCATTTTTTCTAACCCTTTTTCAAAAGTGGTTAAAATACCAAAAATACCAATAGAGCCAGTAATCGTTGTTGGTTGAGCAATGATCTTATCAGCACTTGCGGAGATCCAATAACCACCAGAGGCAGCGACACTCGACATAGAAATAACAACAGGCTTACCTGCTTCTTGTAGAGCATCAACTTCGTTACGAATAATTTCAGAAGCAAAAGCACTGCCTCCTGGGCTATCTACTCTCAAAACGACAGCTTTCACATTATCATCATCACGAGCTTGGCGTAATAATGCGGCAGTTGAATCGCCTCCGACAGTACCTTGACGTTGAGTTCCATCCATAATTGCGCCACTAGCGACAACAACAGCAATGTCTTTTGCATCAGGGATAATCGAAGGGTGAACTTGAGGGAGATAATCGTAATAGCTTATTTGTTTAAAGCTATCATAACCATTTGACCCAAATTCAGTAATAAGGTCTTTACGAACTTCTTGACGAGTAGCGAGCTTGTCAACTAAACCAAGTTCCACCGTCATTTGTGATAAATCACCATTTAATGCCGTCAATTTTGCAATAAACTGATCCATTGGCATCGTTAATGTTTTTGCGTCAATTTGGCGATTGGTTGAGACATCACCTAAATACGCATCCCAAAGCTGAGTTAGCCATGCTGACGTGGATTCTTTAGCAGCATCAGACATGTCATTACGTAAGTAAGGTTCTACGGCTGATTTATAAGTACCTACGCGAAAAACGTGTGTCGATACATTGAGTTTTTCTAATAAATCTTTGTAGTACAGAGTGTAAGCTCCGTAGCCACGTAATAAGACTGCGCCGTCAGGAGCCATAAAAATTTTGTCAGCGTAACTTGCTAAATAGTATTGGCTTTGGTTGTAATAATCACCGATGGCATAGACGGGTTTACCAGACGCTTTAAATGTATTGATGGCTTTTGCGATATAACGCAATTTAGTTAGACTTGTTTCATTCATTTCTTTTAAATGAAGAACTAAACCTGACACATTATCATCTTTAGCGGCATAGCGAATTGTATCTACGATATCGAATAAGACGTTTTCTTGTGATCGTTGGCTACCGAGTAAATCGGCCGTAACGCGTTCTAGCGGCTCTCTGAATTTACTTTCTTCAACAATTGGGCCAGAGAGATCCAGAATGAGTGCTTTTTTCTCAACGGTTTGATCTTGTTGAATATCATCGGTGCTTAAAAAAGTAAAAGCAATGACACCGATAAAAGCCAAGAAAAACAAATTAAGTACTAGCTGACGAGTAAAGGAAAGTAACTTCCATATCGCCTGAAAACATTTACTTATGAAGTGGAATAACCCTTTCATATATTTCCTTATTATTTATTTCATTATGCTTTTATCCTACTCTAACTTAAGTAGAAAGTAACTATAGGCGTGAATGAGAATCAAAGTGATTTACTGATTTGCAACGTAAAATAAATGAGAAGCATGAAAATAATGATGGATGTTGCATATTTGTAAATTCATCATTGTGTGTCCAGTAAATAATTACTATTCTGGTCTGACCACAATAACAATAAGCGATGGATTGCCATGACGTACCCACACCTATTTCAACCATTAGACTTGGGTTTTACCCAATTAAAAAATCGAGTATTAATGGGCTCGATGCATACGGGTTTAGAAGAAAGTAACGATGGCTTTAAAAAACTATCCTCTTTTTATGCAGCACGAGCGAAAGGGGGCGTTGGTTTGATTGTTACTGGTGGGTTTGCACCAAACTTTAGAGGTAGATTAACCCCATTTAGCGCCCAATTTAGTTCTGCTAGAGCAGCAGAAAAACATAAAGCACTCACATCTGCTGTACATGACAACGGTGGGAAAATTGCTCTGCAATTACTTCATGCTGGGCGTTATGCAATGCATCCCCTCGCGTTAAGTGCTTCAGATATACGCTCTCCAATTGGTATGTTTACGCCCTCTCAAATGAGTGAGCGCCAAATTCATAAGACGATAGGTGATTTTGCAAACAGTGCCCATTACGCTAAACAAGCCAATTATGATGGTATTGAAGTGATGGGATCTGAAGGCTATCTCATTAATCAATTTATCTGTGCTCGTACCAATATGCGTTATGACGACTGGGGCGGAAATTATCACAATAGAATGCGTTTCCCCTTAGAAATAATTAAAGCGATACGAGAAAAAGTAGGAGCGGATTTTATTATTATTTTCCGTTTATCAATGCTTGATTTGGTAGAGCAAGGCAGCACATTTGAAGAGGTTGTTGAGTTAGCTCAAGCCTTAGAAAAAGCGGGCGTGACTATTTTAAATACTGGTATTGGGTGGCATGAAACTCGAATACCAACGATATCGACACAAGTGCCAAGAGCGGCGTTTAGTTGGGTGACTGAAAAACTAAAAAATAAAGTATCTATTCCGTTGATCACCTGCAATCGAATTAACACACCGGAAGTAGCCGAAAATATATTGGCTTCAGGTCAAGCCGACATGGTTTCTATGGCGCGTCCATTTCTGGCTGATGCAGAGTTCGTCAATAAAGCAGAACAAGATAAGGCCGACTTAATTAATACGTGCATTGGCTGTAATCAGGCATGTTTGGACCATGTGTTTAAAGCAAAACGAGCCACGTGCTTAGTGAATCCCCAAGCCTGCTATGAAACGGAATTAGTGTTAGATCCCATTACCTCAAAAAGGAATATTGCCATTATTGGGGCTGGCATGGCAGGGCTATCTTGTGCCACTTCAGCGGCTGAACGTGGTTATAACGTGACATTATTTGAACGAAATGACCGTATTGGTGGGCAATTTAACTTAGCAATGGAAATCCCTGGCAAAGAAGAGTTTAAAGAAACAATTCGTTATTTCTCGAACAAGGTAAACCATGAAAATATCACATTGAAATTGAATCATACCGTTACGATGGAAGAGTTGAGCAAATTTGATGATGTCGTGGTGGCGACAGGGGTTAAACCTAGAGCGCCGACTCTTGAAGGAAGTGATCACCCTAAAGTCATCGATTACCAAACTTACATTAAAACTAAGCCACATTTGGGACAGAAAGTCGCCGTAATTGGCGCTGGTGGTATTGGTATTGATGTCGCAACGATGATTACCGAGCCTGAAAATCAGACGCTAGACAGTTGGTTGCAAGAGTGGAATATTGATAAAAACATTGAATTTGAAGGCGGACTTAAACCTCAACAAACGGATAAAACAACGCGTGAAGTCTGGTTGATGCAACGTCGTAGTGGCAGTGTTGGTAAAGGGCCAGGGAAAACGACAGGTTGGATTCACAAACGCACGTTAGAGAAACGGGGTGTGAATATGTTGGCGGGCGTTGAATATCTGAAAGTGAATGATGAAGGTTTATATATTCGACATAATGATGAAGTGAAATTATTAGACGTTGACCAAGTATTAATGTGTGCAGGGCAAGTTTCGGTCAACGAATTGGTTGATACATTAATTAAAGCAAACATTACACATCATGTTATTGGTGGTGCAGAGCATGCCGGTGAGCTAGACGCTAAACGAGCTATTCGTCAAGGTGTTGAGTTGGCTGCAAATTTATAATAGCGCTTAGATTGACTAGAAAACTTGATAACTGTCTATTCGTACAGGTATAGTGCTGATGTTATTCACAACATCAGCACTTTTTTATGTCACGATTATTTATTGCAGAAAAACCAAGTTTAGGGCGAGCGATTGCAGCTGGCTTAGCCAAGCCACAAAAAAATCACCAAGGCTATATTGAATGTGGTAATGGTGACATTGTGACTTGGTGTATCGGTCACTTATTAGAACAAGTAGAGCCAGATGCTTATGACGACAAGTATAAATCTTGGCGTATGGAGCATCTGCCAATTGTGCCTGAACAGTGGCAACTTCGACCTAGAAAGTCATCGAGTAAGCAATTGACGGTGATTCGAAAATTACTTAAAACGGCCTCTCAAGTTATTCACGCGGGAGATCCCGATCGAGAAGGTCAGTTATTAGTTGATGAAGTCCTTGATTACTTAAAGTTATCGAAGACAAAAAAAGCGGCGACTCAACGTTTGCTTATTAGTGATTTGAACTTACCCGCGGTAAAACGTGCCTTATCTGCTATGAGAAGTAATCAAGAATTTATTCCTCTTTCTATCTCTGCATTAGCTCGTTCTCGTGCTGATTGGCTATATGGCATGAACATGACTCGAGCTTATACTTTGCTAGGGCAACGAGGTGGATATCAAGGTGTTTTATCAGTAGGCCGAGTACAAACACCCGTTTTGGGACTTGTGACCCGTCGAGATGAAGAGATCGCACATTTTATTCCTAACGCGTATTTTACGTTGGACGCGCTTATCCCTTACCATAATCCAAACCTCAATGGTGGATTACCCTTTGATATTCGTGCTAAATGGAAACCAAGCGAGGCATGTCAGCAATGGCAAGATGAAGATGGGCGAGTTCTTAATCTCAAATTAGTCGAAAATGTTGCCCAACGAATTGCGAATCAACCTGCCACAGTGACTAAAGCTGAAAATAAAGAAACGAAGCAGAATGCGCCTTTGCCGTATTCATTATCTGCATTGCAAATTGATGCATCAAAACGATATAACTTAAGTGCTCAGCAAGTACTGGATTCTTGTCAGGCGCTTTATGAAAAGCATAAATTAATTACGTACCCGCGTTCGGACAGCCGTTATTTACCCAAAGATCACTATAAACAGCGTGAACAAGTGTGTGCTGCGATCGGGAATAATGACAAGCAGTTATCTAATGCCGTGAATAATGCCGATGTAAATTTGCGTTCTCGGGCTTGGAACGACAGTAAAGTAGATGCTCACCATGCGATTATTCCAACCCCTAAATCCAGTGGGGCTGCAGGGTTATCTGGCTATGAAGAAAAGGTGTATCACCTTATTGCGCGTCAGTATTTAATGCAATTTTATCCGGCCGCTATTTATGCGGAAGCAGAACTTATTTTTGATATTGCGGGTGGTGTATTTTCTGCAAAAGGAAAACAAATGCTTTTTGCAGGGTGGCGTATATTATTAGGTAAAACACACACCCAAAATGCTGACGATGATGTAGCGAATAAAGTACCTCCATTAAAAAAAGGGGAAGTACATACGTGTCGTGAGGGAGAGATTAAACACAAAATGACAGAGCCGCCAAAATACTTTACCGAAGCCACCTTATTACAAGCAATGACAGGGATAGCACGCTTTGTTGAAGATAAAGAGTTGAAGAAAGTATTAAGGGATACCGATGGTCTAGGAACAGAAGCGACTCGTGCCGGTATTCTAGATACTCTTTTTAAACGTCAATTATTGATTCGTAATGGAAAAAATATTAATGCGAGTGACGCAGGAAAAGGCTTAATTCACGCATTGCCTAGAGAAGCAACTTATCCTGATATGACGGCTCATTGGGAGTTCCAGTTACAAGGCATGACAGAGAAAACGTATTCTTATCGTCCATTTATGCAGTCTCTGGAAACAAAAGTGACTAACTTTATGCAAGGGGTACAACAAGGTCCGGTTCCTGATTCACTGAGATCATTAAAAAGTCCGACAAAACCGCAATTTAAACGACGAAAAAGCGCAAAGAAATCGTAGAGTTAGATCAGTATCATCGAACTTGAAAATATAATCAGTTAATCTTACTTCTCATTTCTAAGCGATTAATATAAGAAGTAAGTATGACATTTAAGCATGTTGTTGGTTTTGGTGTTGCAGGTAATTTTGCCGGTCATTTAGAGCAGGCCGGTGAAGCTTCTGATTTTTTGAGCGTTAAAGTTGAAAACTCAATTCAGCCGAAAGCGTTGTTTCCATTTTATATCCCTTCAGAGAAGGCGGGATTTTTATCTCAATATCCGTTGTCTTCAGATACGATTATTCCACCGAATGATGCTGATAATTTACAAATAGAGCCTGAAGTTGCCATCGTGTTTGATATTGAGTATGAAAATGGAAAGGTAGCTCAGTTAATACCTGTGAAATTTGCAGCTTATAATGATTGCTCTATTCGCAAGCCGAATGCAAAAAAAATCAGTGAAAAGAAAAATTGGGGAAATCACTCTAAGGGGATTTCTCAAGATTTTATAGAGCTGTCTTCTTTCTCTAAAGGATGTGAATTGGATGCGTATCGCATTGCCAGTTTTCATGTGCGAGATGGGGAAATTAATCGTTATGGTGAAGATAGCGCAGTTATTGACTATAGTTATTTTCATGAACAACTAAGTTCGTGGATCATTGATCGAATGAACCATCAAAAAGATGAAGGCCCTGCGGAAGATATTTCATTGTATTTGTCGAATGCAGAGTACCCAAAGCAAACTATTATCAGCATTGGTGCAACCCGATATACCCCGTTTGGGGAGTCTAATTTCTTACAGAGTGGGGATAAAAGCATTGTTGTCGTTTATAATTCAGACAAATATAAACCCGCCAAAATAGAAGAAATGGTACATAATAATCAACTTGAAAAAGACGGAATATCCTCATTAACTCAATGGGTTAGTGAATGAAAATAGCTTAATGCTTATATTATTTGATTGTCATAAATGTGTTAGGATTTATGTATTTGAGAGATTTTGCACAAAAATATAGGTAGTATATTCGGTTCAATTTTTGTTATAGAAGCATTTATGCCCAAATCTAATTTAAAACACATCTTTCTAATCCCAACACTGTTCTTTGTGTTGATCGTGGGGTTTGTTTTAAATAATCACCTTGGTGCAGTCCAACGACAAGTGAATCGAGAATATGATCGTATTATCGATTCACTTCAACGAACAATAAAAGTCATTATTTCTTTAGATTACAACCTCTCTCAAATGTATAAACAAGAAACGGGTGAATTTTATAATCATAATTTTGAGATGGATGAGAAGGCCGGACTTTGTGTTATTCGCCCCAGTAACGATCTTGATGCTGTCATGGTTAATCAAGGTATCTCGGTGCCTGAAAGTCGCTTAGATTATAGTATTGCTGGCAGTGAAGATTTATGTGACGAGAATTCAGAATTATATAAAATAGCGTCTAAAAAAATCGCCTTGGCACCTGTAATTTCCTTCATTCATGATTACGAAAATTATCTTCATGGCATCTATTTTATTTCAAAATATAATTACATTATTTCAGCCCCTAAAGAAATAGCAGAAAATCTAACGAAACAAAGTTTAGAGACGATTTACACTAGACCATACTGGAAGAACAGTATGAAAAATGATAATGAAAGGCACATTACATTTACACCTCCCTATACTGATGCTTTTTTTGATGGGCTAGAGGTTCTGACTTTCTCAACGCCTATTTATTATAAAGATTTATTTAAAGGTGTTCTGGTTATTGATTTATCGGTGGATAAATTATTACGTTCTAGTAATGACATATCTCAGCATATTCAATTGTTAGATAGCGATGAATATGAACGCTTTGAACAATACCGATTTATGCAGCCAGTTATTCTCAATGACACTAATTTTACGTATTTTCTGTATTATAAAAGCTCAATAAAAGAAGAGATAAAAAGTTTCTTTGTTCATGACGCAAAAAGTCTCATTTTAATTTTTGTCACTTATATTTTAGCGCTTCTATCCATGTTTTATTACCAAACTCGATTGTCACAGAATTATTATCGTGATTTAGCAAAGCAAGATCCAATGACTGGGTTGTATAACCGTCGAGGGTTTGAAATGAGCTTACAAGATCGTGTGGTTAAAAAGTTTGTTGGTTTTGCTATTTATGACATCGATGACTTTAAGCAGATTAATGATGTGTTTGGTCATGATGTTGGAGATGAAGCGATTAAGTATGTAGCAAGAATGCTGACTAAGAGTGTGAGAGACAGTGATATAGTCTCTCGCTTTGGGGGTGAAGAGTTTGTTATCTGCATTAATGCAGATTCAAGAGAAACGCTTGAGAATGTATGTGAACGAGTGAGAAAATCAATTCAGGATTCATCAGGTAAAATAGTGAGCGGTGGTTTTACTGTGTCTGGAGGGGTTTCGATTATTGATTCTCATCAAGACTTTTCATTTGAACACATTATTAAAAAAGCCGATGATTTGTTGTATAAAGCCAAAGAAGATGGAAAGAATCGTGTTTACTTTGCATAAACACGATGAGTAATAGCGATTAACTAACGTTGTCTAATTCTTGATTTAAGCGCTCTACAATTAAAGGCGCTTTTTTATGGCTTCGAATATCCATGAAAATATCTTTAGCTTCAGTATATTCTTGTCGAAGATAAACTAGCCATTGTTTTACTCTGTTTGCATAATACTGGCCTTTATCACCAGCCATTTGTAATTTTGAATAATGAATTAATAATGCAATCACTTCTGGCCACGGCATTTTCGGGTGATTGTGTTTCACTACGTTCCCAAGGTTTGGCATATTAAATGCGCCTCGGCACACCATTAACGAATCAATTCCTGTGGCGGCAATACAACGTTGTCCATCGGCATAGTTCCAAATTTCACCATTAGCGATAATAGGAATATCTATTTTTTGGCGAACTTGGTTGATGTAATCCCATTTTATTTCTTCTGCACGATAGCCATCAGTTTTAGTGCGCGCATGGATGGTTAATTCGTTTGCGCCAGCTTGTTTTATCGCATCGGCAATAGCAAAACATTCTTCGGGATTCTCCCAACCTAAGCGAATTTTTGCAGTGACTTTTTTATCTTGTGGTACTGCTTCACGACACGCTTTAACGATTTGATAAATTAATTCAGGATCTTTTAAAAGCGCAGCTCCGCCCCGACTTTTGTTTACCGCTTTTGCTGGGCAACCAAAGTTTAAATCAAGACCATCAGAACCAAGATCAATTGCTCGTGCCGCGTTTTCTGCCATCCAATTAGGTTCTTGTCCTAATAATTGTAGACGAATAGGGGTACCTGATTTGGTTTTACTGTCGTTATGTAATTCCGGACAGATTCGGTGGAATACATGAGGAGGTAAAAGTTGATCAACGATGCGCACAAACTCAGTAACACAGAAATCATAGTCGTTAATTTCTGTTAATAGTTCACGCATTAAGTGATCGAGTACGCCCTCCATAGGGCCTAGTATTACTTGCATATCCCACCTCTTTTATTGGAGGTGGGATTGTAGGGGGAAAGGGGCTAGATGTCACTTAGTTCCTTTATTATAGCTTTTAGTTATCGTCTCCCCTGTAGAGGGGAAGTAATTTAGTTGGTAACCTTGTTGGCTTTTGTTTGTTATATCTGATGTATAGTAATACATACATGCTTGTGGTTTACCTGAAATAGGTGACCCATACCAATATTGGATATCAGCACTAGTGCTTACAAAACCATCACCTGCATATTTTTCAATAGTTAAATCTTGATTTAATAATGCATTCCAAAGTTGACCACAGCCTTCACCAGTAATCTGC
>SAMEA5043647__coassemble_840_pt1 | contig 10293 bp, 7 predicted proteins | sample SAMEA5043647__metabat2_low_PE_001 | metagenome-assembled genome bin SAMEA5043647 (sample SAMEA5043647) | Gadus morhua | reverse complement strand
CTCCAGCTTATATGTCAATTAAAGGCCAAACTCAAGGCGATATTACTAAAGATGCATACTCTGCAGATTCAGTTGGTAATACATGGCAGGAAGCTCATATTGATGAGTTCCTAGTTCAAGAACTTGACCATGTATTAACGGTTCCACGTGATCCACAAAGTGGTCAACCTACTGGTCAACGTGTTCACCGTCCAGTTATTGTAACTAAACAACAAGACCGTTGTTCTCCATTACTATTTAACTCTTTAGTATCTGGCGAGAAACTGCCTGAATGTAACATCAACTTCTACCGCACTTCTACTTCTGGTAAGCAAGAGCATTACTACACAATCAAACTGATTGATGCACTATTGGTTGATATGCAAACGCGTATGGCTCATTGCCAAGATGCTGCTACTTCTGATCGTGTTACTGAAGAAGTTCTTAAGTTCACTTACCGTGCAATTGAAGTAACTCACGAAACATGTGGTACTGCTGGTAACGATGACTGGCGTGCTCCACGCGAAGCTTAATTGCTTTTGCGTTAACGATTATAGGGCCACATTGTTGGCCCTCTTTTTCATATTAGTATCAGGTAAAAGATATGGTTAGTGAGATAGAATTTAAGTTTGAAATCCTTGGAACAGAGCATGAATTTCGTGTCGAAAGCTTTAATGTAGTTGAGGAGTTGTCTAAACCTTTTCACATCAACCTATCATTACTTTCACTTGATGCAGATATTACGTTTGATGAGTTAATCCGAAAACCGGCCTTACTTAATGTGTTTGGACAAGGGGTGGGTGTTGCTCGTCAATTTCATGGGGTGGTTAATGAAGTTCGTTACCTTGGTGAAGGACGTCGCTTTTCTCGTTATCAGATCGTGTTGGTTCCGCAATTATGGTTCTTAACGCAACGTCAAGATTGTCGTATTTTCCAAGATAAATCGGTCGTTAATATTGTTACTGAAGTGCTTGATGAGGCGGCAGTTACGGATTACCGTTTTGATACCTCTGGGGTTTATTCAACTAAAGAATACGTACTTCAATACAGAGAAAGTGATTGCCAATTTGTTCAGCGCTTATTAGCGGAACACGGATTATGGTATTACTTCGAGCATACTAGTACTAACCACACGATGGTTATTGTTGATAAAAATGATGCGATTGCTGAGCTGATTAATACGCCTTCAAACTCCTCTTATGTTGGTCCTATTATTTATCAGGCCGAGGGTGGGGGAAATGCCGATAGAGAGCATATCTTTGAGTTAGAGTCTGTTAATCGCGTTCGTACCGGACAAGTAACCTACACCGATTACAATTATGAACAGCCTCGTATTCCTCAAAAAATGGGAACAACAGGATCGATTGATAACGATCTGGCTTATTTTGATTTTCCTGGTCGTTATGTTGAACCAAGCCAAGGTCAAATTCGTTCTGATGAATTAATGGCTGAAAGCGTGGTGGATAATCATCAAATTGAGGCAGTGAGCAGTGTCATGCGCTTAACGCCTGGATACAGTTTTATCTTGAATAAGCACCCAAGATCAGCGTTAAATCGTGATTACACCATTTTATCGGTAACGCACAGTGGTTATGATCCACAGGTGCATGAAGATGAAGCCAGTGGAATGCCAACAACTTACCAAAACCAATTTAGTTGCTTGCCTCGTGACGTTGAATTTAAAGCGCCTAAATTACCTGCGCCTATTGTCGATGGTCCTCAAACGGCCGTGGTGGTTGGGCCTAATGGTGAAGAGATTTATACGGACAAATTGGGCCGTATTAAGGTGCAATTTCATTGGGATCGTTATGGCAGCAGCGATGAAAACTCAGGGTGTTGGATCCGTGTGAGCCAATCGATGGCCGCGCCAACGTGGGGAGCGGTTTACTTGCCACGTATTGGTCACGAAGTTGTGGTGGCGTTTTTAGAAGGGGATCCTGATCGTCCGTTAGTGACGGGTGCGGTTTACAATGGATTGCATTTTCCTCCGTACTCTTTACCAGAGAATAAAACACGAACCACCTTTAGAACGCAAACTCATAAAGGCACTGGCTACAATGAGTTAAGTTTTGAAGATGAAGCAAACCAAGAAGAAGTGTACATTCACGCACAAAAAGACATGTCGACAAAAGTGTTGAATAACCGCTTTAGAACCATTGGACAAGATGAATTCTTAACGGTAGATCGCCATCAAACCAATGAGGTTAAAGGCGATCATAAAGAAACGATTGAAGGGCACAAAACCACACAAGTAAACAGTACGTTTACTGAGACGGTTGAACAAGATGTCACGGTAAAATACAACGCGAATGAACAACAATCAGTAGTCAATAACTCAACGTTAGATATTGGTGATAACCGCACAACGACGGTTGGGAAAAATGACGATTTAAGTATCACAGAGAACAGTAACTTATCAGTAGGGGCGTCACGTACTAGCGATGTTTCTGCGGATGATAACCAAACTGTCGGTGGCAACTTAACGGTTTCTGTTCAAGGCAATACGTCTTACAAATCAGATGGGTCAACACAGATCATCAGTGGCAGTAAGATTGTATTACAAACGGGCAGTTCATCCTTGGTGATGAGCAGCGATGGCACGATTAAGTTGTCAGGCACTGCGATTACCATTGAAGGCTCAAGTGCCGTAACAGTGAAAGGTGGTAAGGTTGCAATTAACTAATTCAGTTGCTGTAACCACATTGCTTCAAGACGCTCCGCAAGCTGATATTTCAGCTTGCGTTCCTCGTTTTGGTAAAGTGGTTTCTTTACACCCAAGTTTGGGTGATCGTCTTTATGTTGAGTTTGATGGTTTAGCGCAAGGCTCGTCTGTTCTTGCAAAAATTGGTCGGCAATTTAGAAAGTCTGAGTTGGAATTGGCGATTGAAAGTGAATTAACCTGCCGGATTGAGTTTCTGAATGGAGACATCACGCTTCCCATGTTAACCGATATCTTTTTCTCCTTGTTGGATGATGATAAGCCGTTGGTATTAAGAGCGAAGTCGCTAGTTATTGAAACTGAAGACGAGCTGATATTAAAAAGCGGTGAGACAAAAACAAAATACAGTGGCAGAGATGGACGAGTGACCACAAATGCGAAATACATTACCTCTCAAGCCGAAAAAGCACAGAAAATTCAGGGATCAACGATCGCCATTAATTAGAGTGATTTATGAATCAATACCGTTATTTAGTTGAAGATGTAAAAACGTTTCTATCCGATGCAGACAAAGCGGAGGCGCACGCCGTTATTCAACAGTCTCAAGAGGCATTGAATGATTTCTCTGCGGATAAGCGCCAGTTTTTACAGAATAAAGCGACCTTAGCAGCCGAAACGATGTCGTTTTACATCAAGCAACAATACCGTTTTCATCAACAAGGTTACCCATCACTTGAGATCGATTACCTTGTGCTATTGGAAAGACAGTTAGCGGCCTTTTTAGATGTTTTTGTCGCCTTATATCGCGTTCATCCTGCGTTTCTATATAGTATTCATGATGAATTTCCAGATGTATTAGCGTGGTTATGCCTCAACGAGGTCTTTGCACTAGAAGATAAAAAAATCACCATGATAGGGCTTTCAATTGTTGATGATATTGATAACACATTGACGATAGGCTTACTGCTTCGTTCGAATGCGGGCGGTCTTGACAAAATCATGGCCAGATTGGTGGAAGGAAAATCAAAAAACAGTGAATTGTATGTTCGTTGTTTAATATTACGACAGCGCGTCAGTGTGTCTTTAATGAAGCATTGGATTTCCATGTCGTTTTTATCAGAGTCCTATTTACACTCTCAGTTAGCCTTATTGAATGTCGGCAGCAGTATTGAATGGTTAGATGAATCCCACTCGTATGATGCGATTTTATTTGAACAGCTGGTGCTAAAAGAAGATCGAGCAACGTGGTTTCGTCAGCAGTATTCACCTGATTCACTGCCATCTGACGATGTGGCTACGTATGCCAAACTATTGAACCTAAAAGAATTCAGTGGTTTTGAAGTGGAACACAATCATGCGCCGATTCATTTCATGTTGAGTGGAGACAGCAGCTTAACCCCTGAGGTTGTGTCTTATATGAGCGATCTTGATGACGCAGAAAGAACCGTTTGGTGTGAAGCACTATGGGGGGTTTATGGAAAGGACTTGCCTTTAATACCCTCACAGATTGGAATCGACATAGATTGGGATTACGCCTTGTCAGTATTAAGCCAATGGGTTAATGATAAAGAACATCAACGATCGTCAGTGCTCCGCTTTGGTGAATCGTTGTCTTTTGATTCTTCAATCAAGGCATTACAAAGTGCAGAAATTAACGCAACCTTTCGTCTTTGGTTATGGCGAGAACTGTGTGTATTAAGTCGGGTTCATTTTCATTGGCATCCTCAGTTGAGCATTCAGCAGCAATCACGTTTATTGCATAACATCAGCCATATTGATCTCGTTCGTGAACGTTTTAATTTGAGAGGGAAACATGCAGCTTTGGGATATTGAGGAATCAGATTTATATACGCTAAAAGGCCGTTTTCAGCGAGATCGTCAAGGCCATGAAGTCTGGGTATTGAGCATGAAAAAAGCATGGCTTTGGAGTGAAGGTCGCTGGTTACAAGAAGAGACCCCTGCGGTGATCAATGATGACCCCATTTTCGCTGGCGACGCTGGGTTTTCAGCGATGATTTCAGATCATGATTTTCCAATATACAAAAAAAACACCGATATATTAATTTATGGCAAAGCCAAAACGTACGCTAAGAAACCCGTCTCTAGTCACTCTTGTCGTCTATTGGTTGACGAACATATCGATAAATCGTTAATTGTCATTGGTGAGCGTCAGTGGATTGATCACAGTGGCAGTATTGCGGTATCAGCAGCGCAGCCCTTTATTGAACGCGAGATCGATTACACCAATGCGATTGGCGGGGATGAGCGAAATCGATTAGGATCAGGCATTGCAGAATCAAATGATGAATTGTTGAAAACAAAAGTACCTTCCGTGTTTTATGCAGGGCAAAATTGGCAAGCCAATAGCAATAAAGTGCAAGTGGCGGGTTTTGGTCCTCTGCCCCCTTTTTTCTCTGAACGAAGCCGATGGGCAGGAACCTTTGATGACAAGTGGCAGGAAGAACGTCGTCCTTTATGGCCCATTGATTTTGATGATCGCTTTTATCAATCCGCCCCGAAAGATCAGCAGTGTAAAGGCTATCTTACTGGCGGAGAGCGGTTAATGGTCAGTGGTTTTTGCCATAACGATGCATTGTCATTTCGTATTCCGACAGAAAAATATCAAGCGATAACCACGTTTCAAGAAAAAGAAGAAAGGGCGGTAATGCCGTTATATACCATCTGGATTGATGCCAATAAAAAACGCATCGAAATGCTTTATACCGCGTCTTTTCACTGTCAAGATCGTGAACATTTATTAACGTCGTCACGCATAGAGGTTATGTCATCATGAGTCAGTTTTATGGACAGTTTGTGTTAGACAGTGAAATTGCCACTCCAACAGGAATGAACGTGGAGCTTGCAGTGGCGGTGGGGAAAGCCGACATTGACCGCTTTTCATCTTATGAAAGCAATGGCAAAAAATACACGATTGCTGAACTTGAATACATAAATGCGGCGAATCCACTGGAAAAAACAAAGCAATTACTTATTGAAGTACTGGTTCCTTTATTAGACAGATTGCACATTTCCTTAAAACCCTTGCCATTACTGCTTTCTATTCCTTCGTCGCTTTCTCGCCACGAGATCCGTGATTGGTTAAGTGAGAGTGAATACAGTGCGTATTTGTCTAATATTACGGTCAGTAAGCATCAAGGCAATGCGTTTATGGCGGAATGCTTACAAAGCTTAGATGAGCCAGACGCGGTATTGTGCATTGCCGTGGATAGCTTACTTGATGACATTGACAACTTGATTGAAAATCAACAAGTGATGTATGCCAAAAACCCGTGGGGAATGATCCCGAGTGAAGGGGCGGCAGGCATGATATTAACGAAACGAAATGTATTAGAAACATTAAAAATAACCCCACAATCGCAACTGATTTTTATGGGGTTTGATTGGGCATCGAGCGATCGTCGAGGGTGCTCTCGGTTGATAAGACAAGCGTGTAAATCGCATTCTGATCTAGGTATTGTGTACAGTGACATGACAAATCAACGATCTCATGTTGAAGATTATGGTTTTGCTATTGGTGCCAGAAGTGAAGCGTTACCGAATGCGCAAAATGTTACGTTAACGAACGAGTATTGGGGAACAATGGGAGGTGCATCAGGTATTTCGACAATAGCGACAATGAATTACCTACACGATACTGAGGCACTTGCCAGTGTGTTTTTATTTGATAAATCCAACACTCGTTCATTATTAATATTCAAGGCGACAAAGTAAGGTAATTACCTTGGTTGCGTTTTTTCTATATTTCCAGTCACTTTAACTAAATGACTAGAGATAGTGTTCGTTTTGTTTTACAGCATTGAAAAACCACACAGTAACTCATTAAAATCAAGCCTCATTTAATTCGGTTTGGTATAAAGAGTATATAAGTGTCTAAACAGCAGGGATCAGCTAACGAATTTATTAATCAGTTGGTTGTAAAAGCAATCGAAAAAAAGAAAAAATATGAGCAAGCATTGGCTGAAAAAAATAAGCCAAGGCTAGAGCACGTATTATTTTCGCAATTCGATGTATTAGAGACAATAGAATCTAAAAATACCAAAACGACGTTGTATCACCTAGCAAAAAAGGGAGATGCAGATAAGCAAATTTGTTGTAAAGTATTGAATGATAATGCGCCTGATTACGCACGTTCGATGTTTATAGCAGAAGCAACACACCTCGAAATATCACGACATCCTAGTATTGCTGAATTTATTAAACTTGGAAATGAGTTTGATCGTCCTTATTTTATGTATAAATGGATTAAAGGCGAATCATTATCAGAAAAACTAACCAGACACAGTAATAAAGGGTTTCGTCATGATCACGTTGCTTGGTTAATATATCAATTAGCGGGTGCATTAGAATATATGCACACGAAAGGTGTGTGCCATTTAGACATTAAACCATCCAATATTATAGTGTGTGAAGACGATGGTATTAAGCTTATTGATTTCGGTGCTGCTCAATATTCAGGTGAGGGTAAAGAGTATTCTGAAGCCAGCTTGTCTTATGCCTCGCCATTATTTCTAGAAACCGGAAAGTCCGATCCGCAAGACGATGTGTATTCAATGGCGTTGTTAACGTGTTGTTTATTCTTAGGCTATTCAGATCATTCGGATTGGAAGGCAACCTTACAGCAACGTAAAAGACCAAATCAAATCCCTAAATCGGTTTGGGTATTATTGCGCTTAATTATCAAAAAGCCGCGTGGTCATAAATTAACACCGATCGCGTTTGCTCAAGCGTTGGCAAAAATTGATATTGACGCAATGCGCACCAATAACCATGCCCCTATTTTTACACGATTACGTAATGCAGATCTGGTCTTACGAAAAGAGAACAGTTTTGATCCCTTACGTCTGGGTATGTTTAAGTATTTAGAAGTCGCGCTGATCGCGAGCGTGATCGTAATTACCGGTGCCATACTCTCCAGTTACTTTGTTCCATCTCCTGTTCCTGTGATTGGAGTGTCTAAAATTAAACCGGCACAAACAGCGGCCTTCTTAACCAAGCCGCCATGGGAAATCACGACAGCACTCGACAACAGTGCGGTGGATTTATTGGCATTAGCGCCTTATCGAGAAGCGGTTAACGTTAAAAATAATCAAATTGAACGTTGGTATAACGAAGAAAAAGACAACTTGATGAAACGACGTGACAGTGAAGAACGTCAAAGAAGAGAACTAACAACGATACGTAAAGATATGGTTGCACTTAATGAGCACCTAAATCGAAATTCCGTCATGTCGTCTTCCGTTAACCGACGTATTACTAAACTGATGAAAGGCCTTAATACTTTAATGTTAGAACGTCAGAAATTCTCATATCCGATTGGTCCAGAAGATCAAGCGTTAGCGAATATTATTATGTCTGGCGATTCTAAAGACGCTGAGAAGTATCTGCGTACTGAGTGGATGAAAACTCAGGCTGAATCTTATTTCTATGCGTATGTATTGCCTAAAGAAGTCTTAGGTAAAGTGATCGATTCGGTCAATACACACGCTCAAAACCATTTTTATTCAAAAGCAATTGATGAAATAGAACACGCCATTACCCTTTTTGGCGACACGGTTGAACTGACATCGAAAAAAACAGAATTGATCATTCAACGCAGTGAGTATGTTTTGTTTGGAACCGTAACCGGAGAGTTGATTTTTGAGAGTGACAAGCTCAATACCGCATTATCAGATTTGCATCAAAATGCGCCTTCTCGCTTTAAAGAAGTGTCTGTTCTACTAAAGAAATTGGCGAGAGAATCTCTTGAACAAAGCTTTCAACAAGATGTTCCTGCAGATGGCGCATTGGCAATAGAGAAAGCATTAAATACCTATCAAAAACAGGTAACGATCTCATGATGAAGACGGTTGATATTGACGTATTACTTAAACCAATTAATGAAATGTCGCCTGTGGGTGAAGATGCTAAATATGAGTTCTGTTATGAGCTCATGGAATTTGAGATTAAAAAATTCGGATCGCTGTTCGGTGAAACGGTAGATTGGAAAGCGGTAGAGACGAATGGTACTGAGGTATTAACGTCTCACAGTAAAGATTTAAAAGCGATTTGTTACTTGACTCGGGCATGGATTGAACGAGAAGGCTTTAATGGTTTTGAAACGGGACTCTCGTTATTTTCTCAAAGCTTAACCTTGTTTAGTGATTCATTGTACCCGCGTCGAAAACGAGCAAGAGATGGCGCCGTTGAGTGGTTTATTTCTCAGCTAGAGAGCGTATTGCCAAAGTTGGATTCACAGCAATTATCGTGGGAGCAAGCGTCCTCGTGTTTGACTTTAATTGCAGAGATCGATGAGAAATATCAAGAGTCATTTTCTGATTCTGACGTAGCGTTTTTTGCGGTTCGTTCGGCGGTTAATGCCATTATGGATCGTTTGCCACAAGCGGGTATGAATGAAACGGTCAGCGTTACTCATCAAGAAAACAAGCAAGCCGATCTAGATCAAGAATCGATAGAACCTACGTCTTCGGTGGCGACAGCACAAACCATAGCACCAGTACAAAGAAAAGCGGAACCTGTTAGACAAGAAGTGGATATTGATACGGATTTCTCAAGCCCAAGTGCCTCGAAGAAAACGTTGAAAAAAATCGCCGAATTTATGCTGCATTCCAATATAGGCGCTTCTTTGGCTTATCGCCTGCATCGTTATTCTACCTGGTGTGATGTTGATGAATTGCCTCCGCATGATAACGATAAAAAAACACCGATAAGTTTGGCGGTATCACAAGATCAGCTTTCTGAATACAAAGAAAAAGCAAAGCACGAGACGGATCCTGAAGTGATAAAACGTCTTGAAAAAACCCTGACGGACGCGCCTTTTTGGTTGAGCGGTCACCATCTTATGTATCAGATGTTGATGAACCTGAATCACGAATCTGCGGCGGAAGCCGTAAAACAAGAGACAGCGTTGTTTATTCAAGAATTGAACGGTGTTGAAGCGTTAACGTTTGCGAACTCAGTGCCTTTTGCTGACGAAGCAACCCTAAAATGGCTAGCATCACGCACAGCGATTACCCCCGCGGCGTTGATGCCTATGCCACTCGAATTTTCAGATGATATAACCTTATCTGAAGGTGAAATCACATTAGCAACTCTAGGTGATTATGTCTCCACCATTTCCCAAGGTTTAGCGGCCGATACTTCTGGGCGTGGGCAACTGATGTTGCAATTGAAATTAATAAAAGCGTACCACCTCGTAGGCTTGCTTCCTTTGTGCTTACCTTATATTGAAAAAATATGGGCCGTAAGAGAAGAAATAAATTTAATGAGTTGGGAGCCTCATTTATGTAATCAGCTTGATACGTTGGTTGAGAAAACAATGACGGAGATGTATCCATCTAAGGATTTGGTTCCTGAAAAATACCAACAATGGCTAACCATTAATAACAAATAAATAGACGAAAATAAGGAAGAATTATGTCCCGCGATGGCTCGGTTGCTCCTAAAGAGCGAATTAATATACGTTATGTACCTGCGACAGGTGATGTACAAGAAGACGTTGAATTACCACTAAGTATGATGGTTGTTGGTGACTTTACAGCGCGTGCTGATGAGACTCCAATTGAAGATCGTACTCCAATCAACATTGATAAAGATAACTTCAATGATGTATTGGAAGGCTACTCTCCAAACGTAAA
>SAMEA5043647__coassemble_187_pt1 | contig 10521 bp, 8 predicted proteins | sample SAMEA5043647__metabat2_low_PE_001 | metagenome-assembled genome bin SAMEA5043647 (sample SAMEA5043647) | Gadus morhua | reverse complement strand
TCAATAATAGAAAGAAGTAATGCCGGTTGGTTTTCAAACAATTCACTAACTTCAAAATAGTTAACCGTTGCGATGGTCGTTTTCTTCACATGTTTAAAGCGCTCACAGCCTAAAGCTGTAAATCGGGCATCAACATTCCCACCACCGCGAACATATAAACGCCCATCAGTAACAAGTGAAAACATTGCATCTTCTGTAAACAAGCCTACGCCGCCAAACATAGAACGTTTATTGAATTTACCCAGTTTTTTTACAAAGTTAAAAAAGCGCTCTTCCAAATGATTCATTTCAGATCTCCTTGATCTTGAATTACTAACCCCGTCCAGTCAAAAAGTTGACACCAAGCAAGTGCATAATAAACGTACAATCATTGTTGTTCTATAATATTTATAATAAGTTCTGAATTTATAACGTGTTTTCTAATAGTGATCACAAGACTTTCTGTTAGTTTATGAAACGAAACAAGTTATTTTTCAGATTAATGTCACAGTATATTCTCATAATTTTACAAGTTATTACGTTGATGAATGTCACAAGTTACATAACTAGCGTCAATAATCCGTGTCTTATTTCTGATCTCGTAATAACTTTTATAGTCTAAATGTGAGTAAATGCTCTTTTATTCTGTCATTTGTTAGGAAACGATCTCACTTTTTCCTCCTTCATCTTTAGATAACATCAAAATACTGTATGATTTATCTATTATTTAATTATATGAATTAAGAATGAACCATCTATCGTTTTTCTGGCTTTCTCACAATAAAGAAAAGGCGCTGGCCTCTCTAAGAACTGAGTTTAGTCAGTTAGCTGCTGATACTATCGCTTCGGGGAACATCCAACTTCCTCCAATCCCTGATGTCGTACTAAAAATACAAAAGCTATGTACGCTAGAAGGTACCGTAATAAAAGAAGTCTCTGACACACTATTAGAAGACCCAAGCCTTACCGCCATTGTCATTAGAATGGCCAATTCTGTTGTTTTTAATCGACGAAATATCACTTGCACCGATGTACTAACCGCCGTGTCTCGTTTAGGCATTTTCCGAGTACGTGATATTGTTACCGCTCAAGCGATAGAACAACTCAAACACTCCACCGATTTAAGCAAAGAATGTAATTCACTATTAAGAAAAAGTGCGGCTCAATCTCGTGAATTTGCGGCAGTAATGACGATGGTCTGCCAAGAAATCATTAATGAGAGCCAAGATGGCAATTTTTCTTATTTAGAACCAGAAAAAGCATTACTGACGGGATTACTTGCCGATATAGGCCTGTTTTGTCTAGTAAACGAATATTACGATTATCTTGAAAAAGGCAATTACCTTGATCTCGATATTGCCATGTACATTTTTGACAAAGAATGTAATGACACTAGCTACCATATTTTAAATCACTGGCAATTTGATGTGGATTTTTTATCGGTAGCAACGAATATAAAGAAAGGAACTAAAACAAATTACTCCATCAATTATTTGGACATTGCCCGTATTGCAAACCATCTATTATTGTTTAGAAATAACGATGACGCGATTAATGAACACGATGTGGAAATTACACTTGAAGGTGCAGAAGCCCTTTATACGTTAAGTAATCTTACAAATATGCAGTTCAAAGACAGAATCAAAGAGACATTAAGAAGCAGTGGCTTGTAATAAATTTACACAATCGATAACATTTGATTGCTCAACTATTTAAGCCTTGATATTCTCAAGGCCTCTTCATGGACTGAGTAAAATTTATTATGCTTTCTGGAATGTTATTTGTATTTTTACCACTATTATTTGGGTATTTAATCCCTCTTCATAAAAAAAAGCCACTTGAGCATATAAATACGGCAACAAGTCACTTAGTTACCATTATTCTTGCTTTAATGGGGCTAAGCTTAGCCGCGTTAGATAATCTCGCTCAGAACCTTAATCAAATTATGATTATCGCCACCACCTTCTTCATTGCTATCAGTGCATGCAATTTGGCGATATTACCGGTAATGGATAAGCTTTTCCCACTAAATTCCGAAGGCAATAAAAACTCACTTCCTCTTTTCAAAATGATTTTAGAATCGGCTAAGTTACTGCTTGCTGTCGCTGGCGGACTTATCGTAGGCCTACTTAGTGGTATCGACTTATCTTGGGTTGAAAATGCCAGTGAACTCATTTTGTTGCTCTTACTTTTTCTGATTGGTATCCAACTGCGTAATAGTGGTTTATCTCTACGCCAAATCTTATTAAATAAACACGGAATGATTATTGCGGCTGTCATTATGGCAACCTCATTAGTTGGCGGAATTATTGCGGCCTTGTTTCTAGATATTCCACTTCAGCATGGGTTAGCAATGGCATCAGGATTTGGTTGGTATTCTCTTGCTGGTATCCTAATGGGGGATGCACTTGGTCCTGTTTATGGTGGTGCTTCTTTTCTTAATGAATTGATGCGCGAACTCGTCGCTTTAATCATGATACCTATATTGATTCATCGTTACCCCGTTACCTCTATCGGCTATGCAGGGGCAACCGCAATGGACTTTACTCTACCCGTAATACAAAATTGCGGTGGTATTCGGTGCGTACCAATTGCCATTGTTAGTGGCTTTATTCTTAGCTTATCCGTTCCTTTTCTAATGCTATTTTTTGTTTCTTTATAAGAGTTCAGTGGGAAACATCACACTGTGAGTCGTTTACATTGCAATTCATTACGTGATGCCTACAATCGGCAAAGAATAACTAACCAATAACGATTCATTTTGAAGGATTTATAATGAAAATCGCAGCCCTGATTTTACCGTTAACGTTACTAGCCACCTCTGTACAAGCAGCTGATACGCAATGTTTAAGTGATAAATACAGCCAGTATGTTGATGCTTCATTATCTTGGTACAAAGAACTGATTACGATCACAGTAAAAAAAGATCCTAATTTAGAAAGCGTTGGTAATTGGTTTTTAGAAGGGCGTCAGCATCACTTTGAATTAAATAGAGCTGCGGTTGATTATTACTTGAAAAATGATCCTTCAAAAGTGAAAACAAATCAGTCGATAGAATCATGGCTGCAACTTAATCAAAATGACGTGAAAGTGCTTGCAAGTAGTGATGATGCATTAGGAAAAATAGCGAAAGTAACCTTCGATGATCGCCAAGCTCAGCCTCATAAACAAAATTATGAATTACGTTCTGCATTTGCGGATATTTTAAGTCATCCAAAAGCGATTCAAACACCGCTTAATGAATACAATCAAAAGATCACTAATATCGGTGCGATTACGTGCAAATAAAGTTGTTCAATTTATCAGCAACTATTGTTAATGAACTCATTTTTCGCACAACAATCTAGAAACTGGCACAATTTAAACAAGACATTTTTGTCATTTTGTTCTAAATTGTGCCTTTTAGTCTCCAGCAAAGAGTGTATTTTCTTTGCCTTTCAATCACCAACAGAATAGAACAGATACCATGGTAACAGACAACAAAACGGCAGATGCCAACCTAGAAAGTATGCTGCGAATTTTTACTGTTCCGGAAGCGCCCGATTCGACACTTGGTAAAATAGAACAAGAACTCTCTCAAAATCTAAATCAGTTTTTAAGAGAGCATATTGTTGCCGAAGAAAAGCCATTAACGGAAATTGAAAAAGACTTTACTGACTCGTCAATGCCAGAATATCCAACCTATGTTTCTGAGCATACCGAGCATTTATTAGAGACCGTTGTTTCACAGTCCGTTCATACTTCAGCGCCAAGCTTCATTGGTCACATGACATCCGCATTGCCTTATTTCTTAATGCCACTGTCAAAGATCATGATTGCGTTAAACCAAAACTTGGTGAAAATTGAAACCTCTAAAGCCTTCACTCCATTAGAGCGCCAAGTTTTAGGTATGTTACATCGATTGATCTACGGTCAAGAAAGCGCATTTTATGAACGTTGGATGCACAGTGCTGACCACTCATTAGGCGCTTTTTGTTCTGGCGGGACAATTGCAAATATTACGGCGTTATGGGTAGCACGAAATCGCTTATTACAACCAGAAGGCAATTTTAAAGGAATTGCTCAAGAAGGGTTGTTTGCGGCTTTAACGCATTACAAATACAGTGGTTTAGCTATTTTTGTTTCAGAACGTGGTCATTACTCTGTAAAAAAAGCCGCTGATGTACTTGGTATCGGTCAGGATAGCGTTATTCCAGTCAAGACTGATAACAATAATCGCATTTGTCTGCATGATCTTAAGCTAAAGATGGATCAAGCCAAAGAGAAAAACATTAAGCCATTAGCTATCATCGGCGTTGCAGGTACAACAGAAACTGGCACTATCGATCCATTACGAGCTTTAGCTGAAGTAGCAAAACAAGTAAATTGCCATTTCCACGTTGATGCCGCTTGGGGCGGAGCGACCTTAATGTCGAACCAATACCGTTATTTACTTGATGGCATCGATTTAGCGGATTCAGTCACCATTGACGCACATAAGCAACTTTATGTTCCTATGGGTGCAGGCATGGTCATATTTAAAGACCCAGAATTGATGTCTTCTATTCAACATCATGCCGAGTATATTTTACGAAAAGGTTCAAAAGATTTAGGCAGACACACATTAGAAGGCTCTCGAAGTGGTATGGCAATGCTGCTTTATTCTTGTTTTAATGTAATCAGTCGACCTGGCTATGAATTATTGATCAATCAAAGCATTGAGAAAGCAAAATATTTTGCTGAGATTATTGATCAACAAGACGATTTTGAAGTTATTACTCAGCCTGAGCTTTGTTTATTAACCTATCGATATATTCCAAAGAATGTAACGTTAGCACTTACAAAAGCAAATCCTGAGCAAACCATTGAGATTTATGACCACCTAGATGAACTGACTAAGTTTATTCAAAAAACTCAACGAGAAACCGGGAAATCATTTGTATCTCGAACTCGACTAACACCTGAAGCGTATCAAAATATGCCGACCATCGTATTTCGAGTCGTTTTAGCCAATCCGTTAACCACCAAAGAGATCCTTCACTCTGTATTAATTGAGCAGAGAGAAATCGCACAAAAAAGCGAAATATCACTCCCACAATTGACGAAATTGGCTGATTCTATTTTAAAATAAAGACATTATTGGGTTATATAAGTTGTTTTAATTTTGTAAAACAACTTATGTAATCTGTAATTCATTTCCTTAAACTCTGAAAATAAACCACATAATCAAACTTAATTCCTGCCCTTTCTCCACTTTTAAACAAAATCACTTCCCAAAATGAAAGTTTTTTTAGAGATCTGTCAAACTATTGTTATAAAAAAACAAACTAGCTGACCAATAATTAGAGGCTCTCTCTACAAACGTATATACTTAGGCTATAAAAATAATACTTATATTTTATAATCTTAACCAGAGCATATCGCTTGAGTCTATTCTTGTTAAGGTTATACCCTATTACGCACTGAACGTAGAAGAATACATATGAATACCATTGAAAAAATACAAAATAATCTAGATAACTTTAGTAAATCAGAACGTAAAGTTGCTGAAGTTATAATGGCATCACCACAAACTGCAATTCATTCAAGTATCGCAACCTTAGCTAAAATGGCCGATGTTAGTGAGCCTACGGTTAACCGTTTTTGTCGCCGTCTTGATACTAAAGGGTTTCCTGATTTTAAACTTCACCTTGCTCAAAGTCTGGCAAACGGCACACCTTATGTAAATCGCAATGTTGAAGAACATGATGGACCAGATGCGTATACTCATAAGATTTTTGAATCGACAATGGCATGCCTTGATGTTGCTAAAAACAGTCTTGATCCAATGCAAATTAACCGTGCTGTAGATTTGTTAACTCAAGCAAAGAAAATTTCATTCTTTGGCTTAGGCGCTTCAGCATCCGTTGCTCATGATGCCATGAATAAATTCTTCCGTTTTAACATTCCAATCACTTGCTTTGATGACATTGTAATGCAACGCATGAGCTGTATTAATAGTACAGAAAATGATGTCGTTGTTCTTATTTCTCATACTGGTCGTACAAAGAGCTTGGTAGAAATCGCAGAGCTGGCAAGATCAAATGGTGCAACCGTTATCGCCATTACTGCGAAAGAGTCGCCATTAGAAAAAATGTCTTCTCTAGCGATTTGTTTAGACGTTCCTGAAGACACTGACGTTTATATGCCAATGGCCAGCCGTGTAGTGCAAATGACGGTCATTGATGTTCTAGCTACTGGCTTTACACTCCGCCGCGGTGCAGGATTTAGAGATAATTTAAAACGCGTTAAAGAAGCACTTAAAGACTCACGCTTTGAAAAAGAAAACCACTATTAAGTCTTTTTGAATTTACTTCATCTCAATAAAACAAAGCTAATGTAATGATACATTGGCTTTATTATTTCTATAAAATCAATATCCTACTACTTCCCCCCTGCTTAAACCTTACTTTAACGAACCAAACAATTCAATAGGTTTTACCTATTAACCAAAGAGGTAAAACCATCTTTACTTTGTTCATATCAACAGGCATAGTATAGATATTGAGTGCAAGTATTACGCATCTTATTATTAATTTGGAGAAAGCTATGTTTGTTGTTATTTTTGGTCGCCCTGGTTGTCCATTCTGTGTTCGCGCTAAAGAACATGCAGAAACACTAAAAGCAAAACGCGAAGACTTTAACTATCGCTACGTTGATATTCACGCAGAAGGTATTTCAAAAGCAGACCTAGAAAAAACAGTGGGTAAGCCAGTTGATACTGTTCCACAAATTTTTATCGACCAAGATCACATTGGCGGTTGCACAGAATTTGAAGCGTATGCTAAAGAAAACTTAGGTCTTTTTGATTAATCTATAGCCTGTGCCGATGTATTTAAAATCACTGCTCTTTAGCAGTGATTTTTTTTCATTTTATTTATAAATATGGTTATACATTCGCCATTTTTAAGTTAGACTTGCATCACACTTTCCCCTTCCATATTTCAGGCAAAATACAGTGAACATTGATGTTGCGACCTTGTTATCGCAAAACGATATATTACTTTTATTCGTTGTTCTCGCTCTTGGCTTATTTATCGCTAAAGTTAAAATCGGTAGCTTTCAATTAGGCAGTTCTATTGGTGTTCTTATCACCGCCCTCTTTATGGGTAGTCTCGGATATACCTTCACCGCAGATTCACTCAATATTGGCTTTATGCTATTTATTTTTTGTGTTGGTATTGAGGCTGGTCCAAACTTCTTCGGTATTTTCCTTCGTGATGGTAAGCACTACTTATTACTTGTATTAGTCGTGTTAATTTCAGCAATTTCCCTTAGTTTCTTGACTGGTTATTACTTTAATCTCGATTATGGCCTATCGACAGGAATGATGGCTGGAGCATTAACAGCAACGCCGGTACTGGTTGGTGCAAAAGATGCCTTAAATTCTGGTTTAGCCGTACTCCCTGAAGGTGTTGATTTCAGTAAAGTAATGGATAATCTCAGTGTCGGTTATGCCTTCTCGTATTTGATTGGCTTAACCAGCTTAATTTTATTGGCTCGATTACTACCACAATTGCAGAAGCAAAACCTACAAGACAGTGCGATGCAAATAGCTCAAGAACGTGGGATCGGTAGCGCAGGACAAAGAAAAGTCTATTTACCAATCATTCGAGCATATCGTGTAGGCCAAGAGCTTATTGACTGGACTGATGGAAAAAACTTACGTGAACTTGGCATCCACCGTCAAACTGGTTGTCATATCGAGCGTATTCGTCGTAACGGTATTCTGGCGAATCCAGATGGTGATTATATCCTACAACAAGGAGATGAAATTGCGCTTGTGGGTTACCCTGATAGCCATGCTCGTCTTGATTCAAGCTTTAGAAACGGTAAAGAAGTATTTGACCGTAACTTGCTTGATTTACGTATTGCCGAGGAAGAGATTGTTGTAAAAAATGACAACATCGCAGGTAAGCGTTTATCCGAATTAAACTTATCTGAATATGGCTGCTTCTTGAACCGTGTAGTACGAGCTCAAATTGAAATGCCAATTGAACACGATATTGTCTTAGCGAAAGGAGACATCCTTCAAGTCAGTGGCGAGAAAAGCAAGGTTCACCATATTGCGGATAAAATTGGTTTCATCTCAATCCACAGTCAGGTATCCGATTTATTAGCTTTCTGTAGCTTCTTTATTCTTGGCATTATGTTTGGCATGATCACGATGAGCTTTGGCCAAGTAACCTTTGGACTAGGCAATGCAGTCGGCTTATTGATCTCAGGCATCACCCTAGGCTTTTTAAGAGCCAACCACCCAACCTTTGGTTACGTGCCTCAAGGCGCACTTAATATGACCAAAAACCTAGGGCTTTTAGTCTTTATGGTAGGGATTGGACTGAGTGCCGGTGGCAACATTATTGAATATTTCTCGGAAGATGGTCTTAAGGTATTAGCGGCTGCACTTATTGTGAGTGTGATTCCGGTGATCCTTGCTTATCTTGTTGGTGCTTATATTTTAAAAATGAACCGTGCACTATTAATCGGAGCGATTATTGGCGCTCGAACTTGTGGTCCTGCGATGGATGTAGTGAATGAACATGCCCGCAGTACGATTCCTGCACTTGGTTATGCTGGTACTTATGCTATTGCCAATATCTTAATGACCGTTGCTGGTACTATTATGATTTTGTTAGCCTAAATTAGCTTATCTTTCATTTGCTTCTGCTTTAAATGAGAAGTAATAAAAAACCCCAGAATGATAATTCACTCTGGGGTTTTATTTTGTCTTCTATTTACTAATGGTAACAAGCAAGAATGATAAAATGCTTATTGGCGTTAGTATTAGATATCAGCTACATCAAACTCAACAAGAGGGTTTACGTCAGCGTCGTAATCAACACCATCAACGCCAAAACCAAACAGTTTTAAGAACTCTTCTTTGTACTCAACATAATCGGTTAAGTCCTTTAGGTTCTCAGTTGTCACTTGAGGCCATAACTCACGGCAATGCTTCTGGATATCTTCACGAAGTTCCCAGTCATCTAAACGCAGACGGTTTTGATCATCCACTTCAGGTGCTGAACCATCTTCTCTGTATAAACGTTGGCTGAACATACGTAGGATTTGCTCTTGGCATCCTTCATGAACACCCTCTTCACGCATCTTCTTAAATACCATAGCGATATAAAGAGGCATAACAGGAATCGCAGAACTTGCTTGAGTTACTACCGACTTAAGGACTGCTACGTTTGCAGTACCGCCAGTTGCAGATAGTTTCTCGTTTAGCGCTGTCGCTGCACGATCTAAATCCATCTTAGCTTTACCTAACGCGCCATCCCAATAGATAGGCCATGTTAGCTCAGTACCGATGTAGCTGTAAGCAACGGTCTTACAACCATCAGCCAGAACGCCCGCATCAGATAATGCGATCATCCATAATTCCCAATCTTCACCGCCCATGACGGTAATAGTGTCTTGGATCTCTTGCTCTGTTGCTGGTTCTACAGACGCTTCAATAATTGCATCTTTATTTGTATCAACCGCTGTTGCTGTATACGTATTACCAATTGGCTTTAGTGAAGAACGAATCACCTCACCTGTTTCTGGCATTTTACGTACAGGTGATGCAAGAGAGTAAACCACCATATCAATCTGACCTAAGTCTTCTTTGATTAGATCGATGGTTTTTTGTTTTGCTTCATTAGAGAAAGCATCACCATTCAGACTTTTAGAATAAAGGCCTTCTTCTTTTGCAAACTTATCGAACGCAGCTGAGTTATACCAGCCTGCAGTGCCTGTTTTTTTCTCTGTCGCTGCTTTTTCAAAGAAAACACCGATAGTTGACGCACCGCCACCAAATGCTGCAGTGATGCGAGAAGAAAGACCATAGCCACTTGAAGAACCAACAACCAATACACGTTTTGGTGCATTAACAATTGGGCCTTGTGCTTTAGTCAGGGCAATTTGTTCTTTCACGTTGTGCTCACAACCAACAGGGTGAGTGGTTGTACAAATGAATCCACGAATTCTAGGTTTGATGATCATGTTCAACTTTCCTTTTAATAATTACCTTCTAGGATAAAAGGTTCTTATCCAGTTCGCATCCCATTTATGACAATTTTTGTCAAAATAGTGAGTGGTTGGATGTGTGAGATTACTTTTAAAGTAAAAAAATGGAATTATCTTCACTTTTTATGAACTATCTAAAAAAAGTGAAGTCTGATGTTATGTTCATAATTCCACTGCTTTTTCTTGATATATTCAAGTAACCCGTTATCTCGCTAATTCTTTAGCATGTAGGTAGCGGGTTTTTCTTTATATGCTAAAAAATATCGATAAAAAAATTATATTTAAATTAAATTGAACTAACAGGTTAATGCCCAGTCTGAATATATACCCGTTGATGATACGTTAAGAAATTTAGCAGGCCGCCAGATTTAATATCATCAGCTACATAGCTTTTTCATAATTCCTTATATTCCCTTTGCCCAATCTATTTGTTTGGGCTTTTTTTTGCCTGTTATTTAGGAAAAGCGAATTTTCATTTAAAAAAATACCCCGCCTAAGCGAGGTATTTATGCA
>SAMEA5043647__coassemble_259_pt1 | contig 10556 bp, 6 predicted proteins | sample SAMEA5043647__metabat2_low_PE_001 | metagenome-assembled genome bin SAMEA5043647 (sample SAMEA5043647) | Gadus morhua | reverse complement strand
TGATGAGTTATCGTCGTGGGCAGGTAAAGTTAATGTGTTGAATCAACCGTTAAATAGCACTTATCGTAATCTGTCTTTCCAGCCTATAAATGCGTGCGGAACAAAATAATTCTCCCTTTTGTTCCGCATTATTTTCCTTTTTCTATTTAAATCATCAAATTAAGTCAGCATCACGGGTGCAGCCTGTAGCACTTTATCGGGTGCGCCGTAGAACTTTTGAGATCCATCTTTTTCAAGTAATAAACACTGATCGGAAGTAGCTACCATCGATTTATTTGTGGTGCTAAAAATAACGGTACTGTTGGCTAAATATTCACTGAATAATGAGGTGAGATATTTACTGTTTTCATGCTCAGAGCCGACAAAAGGTTCATCCATGATAACGACTCTTTTTCTGCAATATCCGATGCCAATCGCCAGAGTGAGTTTGCGTTGTATACCATCTGGCAATGTCGAAAGAAAATCAGCACTTAATAGGGTCTTTTTTCCTTGAGGAAGATAAGGCAATAAGTCTAAAAAGTTAAGCATTTCATCAATGAAAGCGGGTGGAACATAACCATTGTACATTGTGTAATTGGCGTGAACCGTACCGTGGTATAAATGCATATCAAAAGGAACATAACAAATGCTGTTTCGGAACCGGAAATTATTAAATTGGTTTACGTTATACCCATCAAACAATAAGCGACCTTGAAAGCGAGGTTCAATGCCACTCAAAATATTCATCAATGTTGTTTTGCCACTGCCTGATGGGGCACAGACAGAGACTTTATTGCCTGATTTAATAGCAAAAGAGAGGTTAGTTAATCCTTTATTTATCCCTTGATAGCGATGAGATAAGCCGTTAATGGAGAGTTCACCACTGAACTGATGAATCGGGGGGCTTTTTTCTATACGACTCTTATCATCATCTAAAGACATTAATGCGTTGATTTGTGCGGTTGAGGCTTTGATGGTATCAATTTTTGCTAAGGAGTTATAAATCCCCATGATTGGGGTTAAGGTTTTCCAGACCAAGATAATGATGGCAAGCATGGCGCCGGGGTTCGTGTCTCCCGCCATGACGGCGGTGACAGCGATAACAATGGTTGTTGTGCCGATGACTTGAATAAAACTGCTGCCCAATTGCTGTATTTTTGCATTGGTTACTGAAACATGATGAGAATCTTGTAAACGCTGAGTTAATGCTGAATTAAAACGAGATTTAATGACCGACAGTAGCGGTAGCTTTTGAATTGAGCTGACATTACTCAACACTTCATTCCACTGATAAGACACCATTGCATTTGCTCTAGAGCTTTTTGATGTGGCTTGCATATAAATATAGCGTGCGTAAATGCAAAACAAGATCATGATAACGATACCAATAATAACGGTTATCGCGGCGCTGCCAGACATAATGAAAATAGCAATTAAGAAAATAAAGATAAAAGGCAAATCAAAATAGCTCAGGCTCGATTCTGCGGTAACAAGCTGACGAAATTGGTCGATATCTTTCAAACGAGCAAGTTGAGAAGACGTTGCCGCATTAGAGGTTAATGCATACGGTAGCCACAGTAGTTTTGAGATGACTTGATAAGAAATATAACGGGCTAGCTCTTGGCCTGATGTATTTAAAATGGTCATACGTTGTTTTTTAAATAGATATTCCATCCCAGCGATGACGACCGCTCCAGAAGCAAGCCAATAGAGAGTAGAGGTAGATCCAGCGGTTAAGGCAAAGGTATATACACCCATAATAAAGAAAGGCTGAAGTGTACCTAACAAACTAATTAAAAGGCTTAATAATGCAAGGCTCTTGAATTCATTGTTGTAGTGATAAAAAACGTGTTTTATCCAATTACGTTTATCTTGTGATTCAGGTGGAGGCTCTCTGAATAAACGTGAATACTTAGAAATCGAACACACTTTAGCTGAGATTTTTCCTTTCGCTTCACTTTCTATGGTGATGTCATTTTCATAGTCATAAAGGTAGAGAATATCGTCATCAAAGTTTAATAAAATATAGTTCTGATCTTGCAAAGAGATAAAACTAGGGCAATCCAATTCTAGAAATTGATCGGCATGAGTAATGTCACTTTCAATGCATTGATAGCCAAGGCGAGTCAGCGTTTTATTAAATGAAAGCGCATGCTCACTGTCAGATAAAAACGCATCAGACAGAATGTCAGGCGTACCTTCCCATTCAAGCGTGACTAAAGTGTAAGCGAGCCCAAGCAGTAATGGGTTTTCAGAATATCGGGTCTGTAAATGCCCATTTTTGAAATGATGAAGACGTTCTTGTATCTCATCAAAAGCAATTAATGTATCCATCTAAGCCACCTCATTAATTGGTGTGTGTTGGATCTTAATGTCGGTGTCTTTAATCTTATTGCTGACAATGACAAACAAATAAGACTGAATGCGCGGACGAAGGCAAGAGAGTAAGTTAAGGCTGAAATCGTCATCAAAAACCAAATCAAAATCGTCAATGAGAATGACTTTTTTATTACTTAATAACGCACGTACAATTAATAATGCAAAATGCACTTTACGAGAAAAAGGCTTGATACCCGTGGTGGTAATGTCGGTATAAAAACCAAGTTTGAGATCATCAATGTCGCTCTTTATCGATAATGCTTCACACAGGGAATATGCCGCTTTGTGTAATTGAGGTCGAAAGCAGGTGATGTTATCAATAATGGTTCCATCCACAAAAGTGCTGTGTTTATCGACTAATACCACGTTGCTAATGGTCTCTGATTGATAATAGTTATCTGCATTTAACCCATTGATGGATAAGCGGTACTCTTGTGCTAATGGCTTATTGGTAAAGGCTTTTACAATGGACGACTTCCCTGAACCAGAAGGGCCTGAGACGATGGATATTTTTTCTGCCGTAAAATGATAGTCTTTACTGCCGTGATAACTCAATACTCTTGGAGTTGGTTGAGGTGCCGTCGTTCTTTGTTGAGATTCTTCCATTGATAAAATGTCATTCAGGCGTTGGATATAACTTTTATTTACACGCCACTGACTAATGGTTCTCATTGTTTGCTGGTATGGGGCAAAGTAACGGTTAGTTAATAGAATGATTGCCGCCATGACCCCTTGGCTGATATCCAAATTAATCACCGCCATCGCGCTGCTTACGACAGTAAAAGTAACGGCTAATTGTTGAATTAAATTTAGAGTTAGATTGAAGCGAGATTCTTGTTTCTCAAATTCAGTGGTGTGATGTTCACGCTCATTAACCATCGTTTCCATTAAGTTTTCTAAGCGGTATTCCATTGAGCGGCTTTTTATATCTAAAGGATAAGAAATAATCTCAATCACTTTTGAATTGGTAATGCCTTCAATGTCTGATTTTTTCTCCATTAATGCGATTTTTGTTTTGGATAAATGCAAAGAGATCAGTAATAAAAACAAGGAAGACAGAGTTAAAATAACCCCTGCACCAGGGTTAATCAGACTGATCACCAGAAGAGTGATTAAGCAGGTAAAGGCATTGATGGCAGATCGAATAAGATCGCCACTAAAAAAGGATTTTAGCCCGGGAATTGTGGTTAGTCGCTCTAGGTACTCTCCAGTTTCTAATCGTTTAAACAAAGAGAGATTAGAGTGACAAATTGCGTGAAATAATTGATTGGTGATTTTCTTTTCAAAGCGATTCCCAATACGAGAAACCATGGCTTCTTCTAGGTTTTTCACTTTGTAATCTAAGAAGATCGCGATCAAGATGATGGCAAAAATGAAATAGAGTGAAGAGCTTGAATTATTCGGCAATATGCGGTCAAAAATAATTAAAATGGAAAAGGGTAAGACTAAGCCGAGCAAGGTTGTTGTTAGGCTTGATGCAAACAAAAAGAAAGCATCAAAGAACCCTAATCTCGGTAAATAATGGAGTTTATTCATCATTTAACTCCTTCTGATGTAAAGCGTTCTAACATCGAGATGTCAAAGGTGTCACTAATGGGTTCCATTCGATTCGATATCTCTTCAATCGAGACTAAATCTACCGCTCCAAATAGAGCGTAGAGCTTGGTCATATTAATGATGTAATCGTATTGATTGGTATGATATTCACGGATGTTGTCGTATAAATCCGATTCTGAATTGAGTAAATCCGTGAGTGTTTTTGTGCCTAATTTAAACGCGCTTTGATTACCTTTATAGACAAGGTAATTGGATTTTATAATGGATTTTAAAATAGCTAACGATTCTACATTGGTATTGATATTGTAGATAAGTTCTTCGAAATTAACTCGATTGTCATTTACTGCTTGATCATATTGAGATGAGTATTGATTGATTTTCGTTTTACTTTTTTGATAATCATAATAATCAGAGCCTCCGTTAACAATAGGGATGTCGACGGTGAGGGCGTAAGTCGCGTCATCGGTTCTTGAGCTATCAAAATTACTGTCGGTGTATTCATAATTAGCGGATGCAGATAGGGTCGGATAGAAATCAGAACGAGATTGAGTGAGAGATCGTTTCGATTTATCTAAGTTGGATTTTGCAATCGCAATATCATAATTACTGCCAATGAGATTTTTCTCAAGAGTGCTTTTTTCATAATAATCAATTTCAGCGTATTGATTATTGAGTTTCACATCATAAGACGGTCGGATAGGCGCTTGAGTGGTGGATTGCAATTGAACTAACGCGAGATTAATACGTTTACGAATGTCCGCCAATTGCTTATAGGTTGATTCTTTCTGAGCTTGGGTTTCGTAGACGTCTGTTTTAGGTAAATTACCCAATTCATTATTACGACTTATTTGCTTTAATCGTGCTTCTGATGAGCGAAATTGTGCATCGGTCGCTTTTTTCTGAGAGTGATATTTCAGATATGAAAAGTAGTTTTCTACCACCTGAATAATGATGTCGTTTACGATTTTATCGTGTTTTAGTTTGTTGATTTGTAAATCAATGCCACTTTCTTGATAAGAGCGAATTTTCGACATATCTAAGATGGTTTGGGATACCGAAACGCGATAGCCGTAGCTGTTGTATTCATTGTTTGATGGAGTACTTGAATCGACTTCTGAATCATTCCATGTCGTATTCGCACTGGCATTAATCGTCGGGTAAAAAAAGGCACCACTGATACTTTGATCAAACTCTGAAGACTCGACTTCGTACTTAGAGTTTATGATTTGATAGTTATTTTTGAGTGCTTCATTTATCAAGGCAGATAATTCACTGGCGTGGCTCATTGGTTGCCATGCCGCAAATAGGCCGACAAGAAAAAATACACGAGAGCGGTTTGTTTTTGTCATTAGCCTACTTTCCTTATGGCCATGTACTTCTTAATGACAGCATAGATCTCTTCGTTTTTGTACGGTTTACTGATGACGTAATCCATTCCTGCATCAATACATTGTTTATGTTCTTTATTACTGGTTAATGCGGTAGCACCGATGATGGTGGTTGGTGGTAAATGGTGCTCTTTTTCGTATTGGCGAATTAACGATGTTGCTTCCATGCCACCCATGCCCGGCATAATGCAATCCATAAAGATAATATCGAAGTTATTTTCTTTTACTAAAGCTAAGGCTTTCTCTCCGTCATCAACGCCTTCACTTTGGAACTCAAAGCCGGTTAGAATTTTGTTCAAGATGAATTGTTGTACTTTGTCATCTTCGACAATTAAGAATCGGCTGGTGATCTCTTCTGCTTTTCCTGAGTCACTGTCGAGTGTCGTTAGAATATTATCGATGAAATCAACCGGGGTGAATGGGTGATAGAACACGTAATCCACATGATTGTATACATCATCAATGTCAGATGAATTTGAAACCGATAAGAAGAGTTTAATGTTTCGCTTGGTTAATCGTGCTTTTAAGGTCTTACAGAAGGAATCAAGGGTAATGCCTTTAATTCTATCGGTTAAGAAAATGCCATCGTTGGCACTTAATTGTTTCATTGATTTGAAAATATCATTAGCGGTGTGAGCAATAATCACATTCGCCCCTTGATTGGACAAGGTATTGGCAATGACATCGACTTGAATACCGGAAGCACCACAAAGAAGAATCGTTTTATCTGCTAAGCGATTATTGTGCGTTTGATATTCTGAGGTATTGATATCGAAAGAAACATGCAGTTTTTGAGCATAACCTAAATCTTGTGTCATGGCGGTGTAGTTATTAATGCCATTCAATAGATGAGTAGACAATTCATCGTTAGTCACGTTTTTCTCTGGTGCTTGCTGCCACGCTAACGCATCAATGGTTTTCATGGTGTCGTAATCGTCTAAGTACAAGTACAGAGTCAAATGTATGGTGAGTTTATCGACACGGTCAGAACTGCTACAGGTTGCATTAAATAAGATCTTTGGTTGGTTAGACGCAGAGATCATATTTGAAACTTGCAGTAGTAATAACCAAAATAAGCCAGTTTGATTACCGTACATTTTTAGTGGGATAGCATTATCAACAAAGCACTCGATATTCTTTGATTGTTGCTTGGCTTTGGTTGATGTTAAGACGATTAATTCACTGATTAAATGGTAGAAGTGAATGGTCTTATTATGACTCATGGCATCAATATTTGAGAGACGATTAAAGTTATCTGCTAGGTTTTCAAGTGTATTTGTTGCTGACATTATTTCTTTTGCTAATAACGCGCCGCTTTCATCGGCGTCTTTAATTAACAGTTTCACACCACCTTGAATTGTATTTGTGATGCCACGAACCTCATAACCTAATAAATTATACAGTCGTTGATATAAATCGGTTTTTGATTTTTGGTCTTCAAGTTGGTCGTAGCTAGAGAGCAGTTTGGCATAGATGTTTTTTTCAATACTACTGGTAGATATATTTGAAATACGCTCTTTTACTTTATCGTGGTCAATGGTTTTTAAATCATTAGAAATGCTTTTAAATGTGCTTGATATGCGATTCTTTTCGGTATGAGCCGCACGTATTAATTTGGTGTTCAATAAGTAATAAAGAGCAAAGACTAAGATCAAACTGCCGTTTAGCATAAGTAGAGTATAAAGATGATTATCTTGTTTCTCTTTGCTTAATCTGGCGTGGTTTAGTAATAAGCTGTCTATGATGGAAGTGCTGTTTGTAAAGGCCACTCCCAGCGATTGTTTGAGTTCATTTAAATCAAAAGTACGATTGTATTTTTTTATATAAAGTTGAATTAGATCAAACCCCAATATGCCATTGGATGAGGCGAGGGATTTTTCATTGGCAATAAGTGCGTGGAAATTATCAATCTCAGAGGAGAGCTCGCTAGTAAATAATTGCACTTGTGCGGTACTGCAACTTGAATCGCTTCGAGTACAGACCTCTAGTGTGGCATTTAGTCGGCTGATGCCATTGAGTATCTCTCTTGATTTGTTTACTAACAGTACTTGTACTTTACTCTCATTGTTATCGCTAACAGACAATACTTCACGAAGAGAGTAAGCGCCTTGTGCCAATATTATCCCTAGAGTGATAAAAAAAAGGACATGAATAAGAGGAGTGTTCGGTTGAAGAAGTCGTTTCATTACTCATTACCTTTCATCAAAAGATTCATCTAGTGCGGCCATTACGGGTTTCAATGCGTAATCGATAATTTTTCGGTTACCAGTTTTGATGTCAGCCGTGAATTCCATATAAGGGGAGATATGATATTTAATGCCATTACGCTCTAAATAGTTCTGAGTGATGTCTATTTTGGCGAGGTAATATTCTTCTTCTTTTTCTTCATAAGAACTGCGTGAAATAGAAGAAATACTGCCGGTGATCACGCCATATTTAGCGAAATTATAAGCATCAAATTTCAGTTTTACTTCTTGCCCTTTTTCGATAAACCCAACGTCTTTACGAGGGATTTTGACTTCAGCATGAAGTGTGTTTTTTAATGGGGTAATGTCGGCAATACTGTCACCAGGAGAAATGATGGCGGATAAATAGTTATAGTTAACTTTATCAACAGTGCCGTCAACAGGAGAGAAAACCAATAAACGATCAACTTTATCACTGATGGTTGGTAATTGAGTCAGTTTGATTTTGAGTTGTTTGTTCACTTCAGTCAGCTTGGCATAATAATCTGTGCTACGTGTTTTTTGTGTGTCATCAAGCAATTTTTCAAGGCGAACTAATTGGAACTCTTCGTTTAAAATACCTTCGCGTAAATTCTCAATTTCTCTCACCATGTTCATGTGCTGAACTTTCATGTTAAGTACATCGACATAAGAGGCCATTTCTTCATCAAACAGTTGTTGCTTAATTTTAAGCTGCTGCTTGATCAGTCCTAATTGAGAGTTTGATGATTTTACACGGCGTTGCATTGATGCAATTAAACTTTGTTTGTGTTTGATGTCATGCAAGATCAATTCATCGCTAGAGCGATTACGATTACTTTCTTCTTCCCACGACAAAGAATGAGTTTCGACCAGCTCTGGAAAATTAATATAAGCGGTAAAATTAGGTGTGCTGTTACTGATTAGGGCATTGTATTTTTGTTGCTCGATTTGCAATCCAGTGATCTCGTATTGCGTTGAACTTAATTCGGATACACGGTCTTTGGAAGTCAATAAGGCGATTTTTTGGCCTTTAAAAACCAAGTCGCCAGGAGCGACATAAACTTCGTTTAAAATCCCGCCTTCAAGATGTTGTACTTTTTCGACATCAGAATCGAGAAGCGCTTCACCCCGTGTTGAGACAGTAATATCAATAGTGGCTTGAGAAGACCAAACCAACAGAAACAGAGTGAATACGACAATAACGATAAAAATCTTATGAGTAGAGACTTTTTTTTCACCATCTTCCGTATTGTTAAATCGCTCGATATGAGTGTTGTTGATGGATCGTTCTATAATTTTATCTAAATTACTCATGGGATAAATCCATCCTTAATTTTTTACCTATGATGTCCTATCAAGTATGCGTACTTACCGAGAAAGATAACTTTCCATTTGTTCTTTGATTTCATTTAGCCCTTCAATCACAGTATTGATTGTTTCTTTGTTCGGCTGATTACTCGTTTTCGTTGCGGCTTCAATTTCTTTAATAGCCGGAAGAATATCCATCTCACATAAGTTCCCTAATGCGCCAGAAAGGGTATGAGTTGTATGGAAAAGTGTTGGTAAGTCATTGGCTTCATATTGTTCTAATATGGTATTGCCCATTGTTGAATTTTCAGAAAGATAGAGTTCAAACAATTGTTGAGTGATCTCTTTATCTCCGCCAAACATTTCTTCTAACATATCTATATTAATCACAGCCACTAACCTATTAATTCAATACATATTGTTAATATAGGACAGAAGTTTTTATTGTCCACAATAAATATGTCTCTTGGTCTTTTTGTCTTTCCTTTCCTATGCTCCTTTGTGAATCTCATACTCTTTATTAGTGTGTTTAAGTCAGTACTAGGTGACAAGGAGCAACATATGGCTATTGGTAATAATAATGAAAACGAAGATCTAAATGGTGCAGTTGAGCAAGTAGTAACCGAAGATAGCTCATCTTCTTCAAATAGCCCTACGGGTAATCAAAATAATCAACAATCCACAATGGCGAATACAGTTGCAACAGGGACTGATGCCGTTGCTCCATTAATTGCCGATGATGAATCACAACAGAATGACGAAGATGATTCGAGTGGTTCACCAATAGTAGAAAATTCAGAAGAAAGTAACACTGAAGCCATTAATGACGATGAAAGTAATGAAGCAAATGATTCGAGTGGTTCAAATGTGGTTGATGGTGAGTTGGGTGAGGATGAATCTACTGACTCTAATGCGCCGGCGGCACCATCTAGCGGCGACACTCAAAATGTAGGAGGCGAGTCTTCAGGTTTGGAACCTGCGTCTCCAAATGCTCAAAATTCTGATTCGCCAGCCCCTAACGGCCGCTCGTCTTCTGTCAGTAGTGGTGCCGAAGGTACTGGTTCTGAAGGCGAGGTATTTAGAGATGGAAGCATCGATACTCATACCTTTGGTGTCAATGTAGAGCCTGAACGATCCGTTTATTCAAATGAATTAGAAAACTCAGACGTCACCACTGATACGATGACGTTTGCGGTTAATGTGTCTCCAGTGAACGATGCGCCAACCGCGGTCGATAAACTATTTACGATGCAAGAAGATGGTGTTATCACGTTTACGGCAGAAGAATTGTTAGCAGGATCTGCGGATATCGATAGTGAAACGCTACACATTGATACCGTGACTTATACCGGTATCAATGGGGTACTGTCTGAAAATATGGATGGCAGTTTTTCTTTTGCGCCAAATGAAAATTTTAATGGTCATGTTGATCTGAGCTTTATGGTTTCTGATCGTGAAGCAACGGTTGAGGCCAATATTGGGCTAACGATTGAAGGGGTTAACGATATCCCTGTTGCGGGAGCGACCTCTTACCAAGTAGATGAAGATCATGTGCTTACCTTTAATAATCAACAATTACTTGCGAATTCAAGTGATATTGAAGGCGATGTGGCGGTTCAATCGGTTGTTTATTCTGGTTTTGAAGGTGAATTGGTTGATCATGAGGATGGGACATATTCGTTTACGCCGAATGAAAACTACTTCGGTGAATTAGATTTTGATGTCGTTATTATTGATG
>SAMEA5043647__coassemble_120_pt1 | contig 10676 bp, 12 predicted proteins | sample SAMEA5043647__metabat2_low_PE_001 | metagenome-assembled genome bin SAMEA5043647 (sample SAMEA5043647) | Gadus morhua | reverse complement strand
GCTGTTCGTATAGGCAGAAAACCTATTTACACAGAAACAGAAGTATATCGTTTAAAGTCATTGGTTGATGAAGAGCCACATCAACTTAAACGAGCACAAGCAATACTTGAAGAAGAAACAGGTAAAAAATCCAGCTTAGACACCATTAAACGAAATATAAAAAAAGTGATTACAGTTACAAAAGAGCTCGACACTCATTAAAGTTAAAACGTGACGATGTGAAATTCAATAATTTCCGTAATATACTGAATTCATTGATTGAAATGGAACGTATGGATAAATGTGAACTCTTTTATTTTGATGAGTCAGGCTTTAGTCAGAAATCTAATCTTCCTTATTGTTGGGGACCTATCGGTGTTCAATCGCTAAGACCAGCTTATTCACATAGTAAACGACTCAATGTCCTTGGTTTCTTAAGTCGACAAGGTAAATTGATTTATCAAACGACGGTAGGAAAAGTAACGACCGATACAGTAATCGACGCATTTGAGTACTTCATCAACGCAAGACAAAACGATAAACCGTGCTTTATTATCTTAGATAATGCCTCTTTTCATAGGTCAACAAAATTCAAACAAAAAATACAGGAGTGGTTGATGAATGATGTGCTCGTTTGCTATTTACCACCGTACTCTCCAGAGCTCAATATCATTGAGATATTGTGGAAGAAAGTAAAATATGAATGGTTACCATGTGAAGCGTTCAAAACGTTTGAAGACCTCAGTATTAACATCAAAAACATATTAAATTATTACGGCGAAAAATTCACAATAACTTTTGCGTGACCACTTAACAAGACATTTTGATCTAGATAAAGAAAAGGGCAACCCTGATTAATTTTTAATCTCATGATTGCCCTTTCTTATTCATTCATCCTTGTGTCTCGTCATATCAGTGACCCAACAGACAAGATTTAATTTGGTAACACTGCCGTCTTATTTTTTTCTGGTTTTCCACATAAATAGGCGTTACCAAACATAGTCACTGAACTCGAAAAACTGAGAGGTTGATATAGGTATAGAGTATCAGCGCCTAATTTAGCAGATTTAATTCGCATTTGGTTTAATGAGCCCCAAACCATGTCTTTATCTGCATGTAGCCAGTAATCATAAAAATGACCTTCTGAACCAAATACAATGCCCATTCGTTCACAATCTTTGACCGCATCGACTTCATCCCAAACAACCTCTACTTTCTCAGACTCTTGAGTTGGAAAAGTTACACAGCCTGTTAATAGCATTGTTGATGCTATTATTGTACTAACCATTAGCGTTTTCATTATGTAATCACTAACCAAATAAATGTGAGGGGATTTTAATCAAAATAATAGAAGAGGCAAGTAAAGAGTTGTCTATATACTTGTTTTTAATATTTATTTACGAAATTATATTCATCAAAGATAATACCGTCATTGCCTTCCTCCCTTACGGTAAACCTATTTTTTCTAATCGCTTCGCAGATATGATATTTTCCACATCAACGCCCACAATCAACTTATCTATTAACACCCTTTCACTGCAACTGTTTATTCATCCGTAAACAACTCACCACCAGAAGATCTCACCTAATAAATAGCCTAAATGTACGATTCCAGAATCCGACTTATGCAGAAATAGAAAACCAATAAAGGACATTGGATCCACTAAACGAACCGTAAATAAATGACTTTCGGAGATCATTTTAGTCAACCAAAATTAGCATCGGAGTCAGTATTCATGTTGTGAAAGTTAAAGAGGAAGTGCTTGAACAACCGAAGGAGAAAGTAAATCAACAATAGAAGCCAATAAATCAGGTGTTGGTGACGCGATATATAAATCAACATAAGAAACATCAAGTCTTTCCGTTGTAAATGCTAATGATGCAACGTTGATCTATTCATCATACATTTACCTTATAACTATAGGACTAAAAGTGCTTATCTACGGATAAACCTCTACTTCCGTGGATTATTACTATACCAAGCATCAAGCAGCTCTTTACCGTAAACAATGTCTATATTCATATGCATAACCAAAAGAAAAACCACTAGTAACATACAGAGAATATTAAACCAGATATTCACTTTTCTACGCATTGGTTCGTAGGTACAAATATTAATCGCAACTAAAAGAAAAGGATAACTGCCTAATAATATAATTAGCCACCCAAGATAATTTGATATCGCCATTGGAGCCATTATTCACCTCATGTACTCGAATAAAAAACGAATATAACTAAATTGAGAATCAATCTAATTATTGTCTATTTTTAAGCCAAATCAAATAAATGACAGCAGATTTGTATTGTCTTTCGCAGTTTACACAAACTAAATAAATAACGGGCGATAATGAAGAACAGAGGTAGGAATAAAAAGGACATAAAATAAGTACATACCTATTACTTGATGTCCTTTTTTAGAACAGAATTACTTCCACTTATCCGCTTCTATTTTTGCATTCGCATTGCGAACTACAGAAGCCACTTCTTTATCAACGATAGTCTGACCGATCGGTGCAATTGAAATAGCAGCAAGTTTTAAATGCTGTATCGCAAATGGAATACCAATGATAGTAACAAAGCAAGCAATTGCCGATATTACATGACCAATCGCCAACCAGAAGCCAGCAAAAATAAACCACAGAACATTACCTAAAAAACCAAGGCTACCCGTTCCTATATCTTCAGATTTCGTTAAATCATCACGACGGATCGCTTCTTTACCGAAAGGAAAAAATGAAAAGCCCGCGATAACAAAACACGCTCTTCCCCAAGGGATACCAATAATGCTGATAAAAGCGATAAGCCCAAAAAAGCACCATGCTAAACCCATAAACACGCCACCAAACAGAAACCAGATTAAATTACCAATTGCGCTCATTTTATTTCCTTACTTATAAATTTGAGATACCGATAAAACATACAATGCCAGATTATACATAGATAAAACGATTAATCATCCGCGCCACATTTAGCACATGCAACATGAGTTCGTTCACCCTCATTAATAACCGTATAACTGCCTACGCAATTTTTACACAATGCGAGTATTGGATAGGCTTCTTTCTCTTTTTTAGACGTTGTATCGCCTTCCGTCGTGTAACGTTTTCTCATTGTGGTGCCTTAATTAGCGATGAAGAGTTTAGTTTTACATTAATCCTACTTTTGGTGCTGAACAACACCGATTAACCATAATATCATAAAGCACACAATACGCATTCTAGTCTTAATCAATAACAAATTAAAAATAAACTATTGAAATTATTCTTGAGTAATGCCCCCCTCCTCATAACTAGTTCACTCACCAAAATTTGACCAAGATCTCCTATTCACCACTCTATCAATTGTAATTCTGCGCTCGATCACACTTAGTTACATTCCTTGATGCAAAAAGCCATTTATTGCTCTAAATTCACCATCGAAACGTTTACGCAAACGTTTCGATGAGTATAAAACACGCAGTAAATGCTCATCAATTATTAATCAAGGGTATTCTCATGAAGAAAAACACACTATTAAATGCTGAATTATCGTACATAATTGCCTCTCTAGGCCATACCGATGAAATTACAATTTGTGATGCTGGCTTACCTATTCCAGACAGATCACAACGAATCGATTTAGCGTTAATTCAGGGGATACCAACCTTCATTGATACCGTAAAAGCAACGCTTGCTGAGATGCAAATTGAAGGCGTAATTGTTGCCCAAGAATTCAAAACCGTTAGCCCACAATTGCATGATGAGCTAATGACTCTTGTCCAAATCGAAGAAGAATTACGCGGTAAACCAATCACGATTTCTTATATCCCTCACGAAGAATTCAAATCACATTCTCACCAGAGTAAAGCGATAGTTCGTACTGGTGAATGCACTCCTTACGCGAATGTTATTTTTCAATCTGGCGTTGTTTTTTAAGTCACCCTAGTGTCGATGATTAAGCAACTTACACAGTAGTAAATAATGAAAGGATCACTCATGAATCAACCCATTCTCGAACTAAAAGGGATTGAAAAAGCCTTCCCCGGTGTGAAAGCATTGGATGGAGCTTGCCTTAATGTTTATCCCGGTAAAGTAATGGCATTAATGGGCGAAAATGGCGCCGGTAAATCGACCTTAATGAAGTCTCTCACTGGCATTTATGCAATGGACGCGGGTGAAATACGTTACGAAGGTAAAGCGGTTAACTTTAATGGTCCTAAGCATTCTCAAGAATCTGGTATCAGTATTATTCACCAAGAGTTGAATCTTATTCCTGAATTAACGATTGCTGAGAATATCTTCTTAGGCCGTGAGAAAACCAATGTCTTTGGTGGCATCAAATGGGCTGAGATGTACAGCGATGCTGACGCCCTACTTAACCGTTTAAATGTAAAACACCACTCTCGTCAACTGTTAGGTGAATTGAGTTTAGGTGAGCAACAAATGGTTGAAATTGCAAAGGCACTGTCGTTCAAATCGAAAGTTATCATCATGGATGAGCCAACGGATGCGTTAACCGATACTGAAACCGAATCTCTGTTTAAAGTGATTAATGAATTACGTGATGAAGGATGTGGCATTGTTTATATCTCTCACCGTCTAAAAGAGATCTTTGAGATCTGTGATGACATTACCGTACTTCGCGATGGTAAATTCATCGGTGAACGTGTGGTTGCCGAGATTGATGAAGATACCTTAATTGAAATGATGGTAGGCCGTCGATTAGATGAGCAATACCCTCGTATTGATGCAACACACGGTGATAAATCATTAGAATTATTCGATGTGTCTGGTCCTGGTGTTGAGAATGTTAGTTTCTCATTAGATCGCGGTGAAATCCTTGGTATCTCTGGCTTGATGGGTGCAGGTCGTACTGAGTTAATGAAAATCATCTACGGTGCTGCACCAATGACGTGTGGCGCAATCAAACTTAATAACAAAATGATTAACCCTATCTCTCCTCGTGATGGGCTGGCAAATGGCATTGCTTATATCTCTGAGGATCGCAAAGGCGATGGCTTAGTATTAGGTCTATCTGTCAAAGAAAACATGTCGTTATGTTCTTTGGATCAATTATCAAAAGGCATTCAACTTGATCATCAAGCAGAAGTGACGGCGGTTGAAGATTTCATTCGCTTATTTAATATCAAAACCCCTTCTCGTGACCAAATCATTGGTAACTTATCTGGTGGTAATCAACAAAAAGTAGCGATTGCCAAAGGTCTTATGACTCGCCCTAAAGTCCTTATTTTAGATGAGCCAACACGTGGTGTTGATGTCGGTGCGAAAAAAGAGATCTACCAATTAATTAATCAATTTAAAGCCGAAGGCATGAGCATTATTTTAGTCTCTTCTGAAATGCCAGAAGTGTTAGGAATGAGTGACCGCATTTTAGTGATGCATGAAGGCCGTATCAGTGGTGAATTCATGGCTAAAGATGCCGATCAAGAAAAATTATTGGCTTGTGCAGTAGGTAAAACTGTTCAGCAAAACGTCGAGGTAACAGCATGAGCACTAAATCTATGACTCCATCTGAATCGCAAAAAAAGAAAGGCGGCATGTTCTCAAAAGAATGGCTGATTGAGCAAAAATCGTTAATCGCACTATTGCTACTCATTGTCGTGGTTTCTTTTTTAAACGACAACTTTTTTACTGTCGACAATATTCTAAATATCTTACGTCAAACCTCGGTAAACGCGATCATCGCAGTTGGTATGACATTAGTTATTTTGACCGCTGGCATTGATTTGAGTGTTGGCTCAGTATTGGCGCTTTGTGGTGCCTTTGCCGCTACGATGATTGGCCTTGAGATCCACCCCATCATTGCGGTTCCGACCTCTTTACTTGCAGGTGCTATTCTTGGTGCGATTAGCGGAATTATCATTGCCAAAGGTAAAGTTCAAGCCTTTATCGCAACGCTGGTAACGATGACGTTGCTTCGTGGTGTAACCATGGTTTACACAGAAGGCCGCCCTATCTCTACTGGCTTTACTGATGTTGCTGATAGCTTTTCATGGTTCGGTACGGGTTACGCACTTGGTATCCCAGTGCCAATCTGGTTAATGGTTATCGTGTTCGCATCGGTATGGTACTTATTAAATCACACACGCTTTGGTCGCTATGTTTACGCGCTAGGTGGCAATGAATCGGCAACACGTTTATCGGGCATCAATGTTGATCGCGTTAAGATCGGTGTTTATGCTATCTGTGGTCTACTTGCTGCTTTGGCTGGCTTAATCGTAACGTCTCGTCTTTCTTCTGCTCAACCAACCGCGGGTATGGGTTATGAGTTAGATGCTATCGCTGCGGTTGTTCTTGGTGGAACAAGCCTTGCTGGTGGTAAAGGTCGTATTATGGGTACGCTTGTTGGTGCTCTGATTATCGGCTTCTTGAACAACGCACTTAACTTATTAGATGTATCGTCTTACTACCAAATGATCGCAAAAGCCGTGGTTATCTTACTGGCCGTATTAGTCGATAATAAAAACAAATAAATCCAAAAGAACCACCCTATAACTCGTTAGCTGTACTAAAAATTAGCTCTATCAATATTATTATTTTTATAAAAAGGCACAACCAAACGTACCCTGTTTGAATTGTGCCACCCTACACCCTTATAAGGAATATAGAATGAAAAAGTTAGCAACCTTAATCTCTGCGGCACTACTTTCTGCCTCTTTCTCATCGACAGCTTCGGCTCAAGATACAATGGCAATGGTCGTCTCTACCTTGAACAACCCATTCTTTGTAACAATGAAAGAAGGCGCTGAAGCAAAAGCAAAAGAACTAGGCTACAAACTGATTGTTCTGGATTCTCAAAATGATCCAAGTAAAGAGCTTTCAAACGTTGAAGATCTAACGGTTCGTGGTGTTAAAGCCATTTTGATTAACCCAACCGATTCAGATGCGGTATCAAATGCAATTCGCATGGCTAACCGTTCTGGTATTCCTGTCCTAACGCTTGATCGTGGTGCAAGCCGGGGTGATGTAGTGAGCCATATTGCGTCTGATAACGTGGCTGGTGGTGAAATGGCGGGTAAATACATCATGGAAAAAGTGGGCCAAAAAGCGCGCGTTATCCAACTTGAAGGTATTGCAGGTACGTCTGCTGCGCGTGAACGTGGCGAAGGTTTCATGAAAACAGTGAACAGCGGTGATTTAGTGCTACTTGGTAGCCAACCTGCTGATTTCGACCGCACTAAAGGTCTAAACGTAATGGAAAACATGCTTGCTGCAAACCCTGATGTGCAAGCGGTATTTGCTCAAAATGATGAAATGGCACTGGGTGCACTTCGCGCTGTACAGGCGTCAGGTAAAGACGTATTAATCGTCGGCTTTGATGGCACTGAAGATGGCATTGCAGCCGTTAACCGTGGCATCTTGGGCGCAACTATCGCTCAACAACCCGATTTAATCGGTGCACTGGGTGTTGAAACGGCGGATAAAGTACTTAAAGGCGAAACGGTTGCTAAATATATCCCTGTTGAACTAAAAGTTATCACTAAATAAGACCGTAACAACATAATACAACTGGAGCATTGATGCGCTCACAACGTAGTATCAGTGCTCCACTCTCTCTTCAATCTCATAGAAAATGTATCGCTAAATGACAGAGTCTTCTCACCCATTTATCCATACGTTTTAAGGCCAATTTTCCGGCAATTTTAAAATAAGAAACAAAGGCACATTATGAATAAATTAGTTGTTTTAGGTAGCGTAAATGCAGATCACGTTCTACAAGTGGCTTCTTTCCCTCGTCCGGGCGAGACGTTACACGGTCACAGCTATTCCGTTATTCCTGGTGGTAAAGGCGCAAACCAAGCGGTTGCTGCCGCGCGATTAGGCGCAGATGTTGCTTTTATTGCCAGTGTTGGTGATGACAATTTTGGTCAACAAATGATTGAAGCATTCAAGTTTGATGGCATTAATACCGAAGCGGTAATGATCGAAGAGAACACCCCAACAGGTATCGCTATGATCCAAGTCGCAGCAACGGGCGAAAACAGCATTTGTATTTCAGCAGAAGCAAACGCACGTTTAACCGCAGAACGCATTGCACCTCATCATGGGTTAATTGAAGCGGCTGATACCTTATTAATGCAACTTGAAACCCCTATTGAAACCATCGAAAAAGCAGCACAAATTGCAAAAGCGGCCGGAACGAAAGTCGTATTAAACCCAGCCCCTGCTCAGCAATTAAGTGATGACTTATTACAACTTGTTGATATGATTACGCCAAATGAAACTGAAGCCGAATTATTAACAGGCATTGAAGTAACGGATATGGCAAGCGCACAACGCGCAGCAGATGCGCTTCATGCAAAAGGCATTGAAACCGTGATGATCACCCTAGGTAGTAAAGGTGTGTGGATCAGTAAAAATGGCAAAGGCCGTCAAGTGGAAGGCTTTAGAGTACAAGCTACCGACACCACAGGCGCAGGCGATACCTTCAATGGTGCATTTTTAACTGGCCTACAATCTGGTCGTAAATTGGATGATGCGATTAAATTCGCTCACGCAGCAGCGGCAATTTCAGTAACACGAATGGGTGCTCAAACCTCTATTCCTTCTATCACCGAAGTAGAGCGTTTTCTATTAGAGCATTGATCATTACTCTCTATTTCAGTGCCTTTGACTGCCATTAATAACGCAGTCAAAGACACAAACAAAGGATTGGATTTTATGGCAACGATCAAAGATGTAGCCAAACATGCCGGCGTTTCAACCTCTACTGTCAGCCATGTATTGAATAAAACGCGTTTTGTGAGTGAAGACATTTCAGATCGCGTCGCATTTGCGGTTAAAGAACTCAACTATGCCCCATCCGCATTAGCTCGCAGCTTAAAAGTAAATCACACGAAAACCTTTGGTATGCTCGTGACGACATCAACCAATCCTTTTTTTGGGGAAGTGGTAAAAGGCGTAGAGCGTCGTTGTTATGAGAAAGGTTATAACCTTATTTTATGTAATACCGAAGGCGATGCCGAACGTGTTCATTCAAGCTTAGATACCCTACTTCAAAAGCGCGTTGATGGTTTGCTTCTAATGTGTACCGAAATAGAGCATCAAGTACTTGAGTTGTTTTCTCGTTATCAAGCCGTTCCTACGGTGGTGATGGATTGGGGCTTGATTGATTTTCCAAGCGATAAAATTCAAGACAATTCTCATCACGGCGGTTATTTAGCGACAAAACACTTAATAGAACAAGGACACACTGACATTGGCTGTTTAACGGGTCCATTGAATAAACTGCAAGCGCAACAGCGTTTAAGTGGCTTTGTACAAGCAATGGAAGAATCAGGATTAACCATCAATAAAAACTGGATCGCCTCAGGAAATTTTGAATGTGAAGGCGGTGAAAGTGCATTTAATGCTCTTCATGCAAGAGGGGCATTACCAACCGCACTCTTTGTGTGTAATGACATGATGGCAATGGGCATGATTAATTGCGCGAGTAAAAAAGGGATTTCGGTGCCTAATGATATTTCAGTGGTTGGTTACGATGATATTAATATGGCGAAATACATCACACCATCGTTAACCACAATTCATCAGCCAAAGCATCGTTTAGGCCAACAAGCCGTTGATTCATTGTTAGAAAAGATTGCCACTAAGTCTGATACTAATCGTGTCATTCAACTGGAACCGACATTAATGATTCGTGACAGTGTTAAAACGATTTAATATCAAGCCGCTAGCTACATTAAAAAATAGAGTTTCTATCCATGTAGAAACTCTATTAATATTTTTCACGAACCGCAATATATCGCGCAAACTTAGGAATACCACTGTCCGTAAAGCCATTATAACGATAAGTCACTTGCTGCCCTAATATTGGTGGGTTTTCTCGCACTTCATTGCTTAATCCACTGCCAATCTTAAACTCTTGTCCATTTGGCATTTGCAATATTAACGCCCCGACCATCCCTTCAAATTTACCTTTTCCATCGGTATAACCCACAATAATCGCTTCATCATCATAGTGTTTTTTTAACTTGATCAGATCATCACTTCTGCCCGCTCGATAAATAGAATCGAGTTTTCTTAGCATTAAGCCTTCGCCTTTATTCACTGCCATCTCTTCAAGGGATTTGAGTAAATCATCTTCACTGCTAATTGGGTGGTGTTCTACTAATTTAAGGTGGGGAGTTGCTAGGCCTTGCACCAATAATGATAAGTCAGAATAACGCTGAGGAAACATACCAATAGAATGAGGAATATCAAACATCATGAACGTAATTTCTGCCCATAACTCATCATCAGGTTGGCTATCTAATACGGTACTCGCTACTTGCTGAAAACCACCACGTCCGGCCCATAATTCACCATCAATCGCGTGCTTAGGAAGCGGCGCAATAAACCAATCGGGTGCCATGATTTTATGACCTTTACGAGTAAGTAACTCTGACCCCGTCCAATACGCTCTTATTCCATCGAGCTTTTCACTGACCCAATATTTATCAACCTCTATCCCTTCTTCATAGCTTGTTGCCAACAATACAGAAACAGGGACTGTATTAGATTTATCAAAAGCAAGCATGGGAGCAGAGAACAATCCGATGCCAATGAGTGTCGATAATGTTGATACTTTCATAGATACCTAGCTTAATGGTTTTTAATATTGATGTTTTCTATCATTGCATGTTGAACAACGATTTATCCCTAATTCAGTCACTTCTATTACGCAATTTCGAGCTATATCTACATTCAATGTAACTA
>SAMEA5043647__coassemble_294_pt1 | contig 10758 bp, 8 predicted proteins | sample SAMEA5043647__metabat2_low_PE_001 | metagenome-assembled genome bin SAMEA5043647 (sample SAMEA5043647) | Gadus morhua | reverse complement strand
GCTTGTGGTGAATCAGATTCGTCATCACATAATGGACGTACACCACTGTAAGTCCACACTACATCATCACGTTGAATTTGCTCAACAAAATGTTGATTAACGACATCAATTAAGTAGTTTACTTCGTCTTCTGATATTTCGACTTTGCTTGGGTCGCCTTTGTATTCCACATCGGTTGTGCCAATGATAGAAAAGTCTTCCATATAAGGAATAACAAACACAATACGATTGTCTTTATTTTGCAGAATGTACGCTTGCTCTTCATTGTGAATTCTAGGAACCACAATATGAGAGCCTTTCACTAAACGAATATTACGAGGCGATTCTTCTTCTAAACTGTCATCGAAAAACTGCTTTACCCAAGGACCCGCCGCATTAACCAGTGCTTTGGTTTTACGCTCAAAGCGCGTGTTCGTTTGCTCGTCAAAAAGAGTTACATTCCATAACCCCCCCACACGAGTCGCTTTCTCAACGCGGCAATAGTTTTTCACTTCTGCGCCATTTTTCTCTGCGGCCATGGCATTTAAAATAACCAAACGCGCATCATCAACCCAACAATCTGAATATTCAAATCCTTTTTTCATCTCAGGTTTTAGTAAACCGGACGCCGCTAAATTAACCGAATGACTTGCTGGTAATGTGGTGCGTTTGCCTAAATTATCATAAAGGAACAGACCGGCACGGATCATCCATGCTGGACGTAAAAATGGGCGATGAGGCAAACGGAAACGCATTGGTTTGGCAATATGTGGTGCTTTGGCTAACAGAACTTCACGCTCAGCTAAAGATTCTGAAACTAAACGAAACTCATAATGTTCTAAATAACGTAAACCACCGTGAATCAACTTTGAGCTTGCTGATGACGTTGCAGAAGCAAAATCTGATGCTTCATACAAACCAACGGTTAAGCCTCGCCCAGCAGCATCAGCGGCAATTCCTGCACCATTAATACCACCACCCACTACGATTAAATCTAAAACAGCGCAGGTTGTGTGTGTTTGGTTTCCATTATTCATAGTAGTGACCTCAAAGACTCATAATGAGCGAACGAACATTAAATACGATGAATTTACGATAACTTAACTTTCGTTTTGAGTCACTTTATATTTTCGATTACGAACATTTAGTGTGATGGAGATACAAAAAATCCCTGATCTTAATCAAGATCAGGGATCGTTTATTCGTTAGAAGTGAGAGCTACTTTGAAATTACTTCATAAGGGATTTCATTTTCTTTCAAAATAGTCACTATTTCTTCAGGTGGCTCTTGGTCGGTAATGATCATGTGCAATTCAGTAATACTTCCTAAATTAACCATCGCATTACGACCAAACTTAGTATGATCAACCGCAAGGTACACACTGCGGCTGTTTTCAATGATCGCTTTTTTCACTCGAACTTCGTGGTAATCAAAATCCAACAGTGAACCATCATAATCAATACCACTGATCCCTAATATGCCAAAATCCAAACGGAACTGTTTAATGAAATCAAGGGTTGCTTCACCAACAATACCCCCATCACGATTACGAACTTCACCACCAGCCAGAATCACTTTAAAATCGGGATTCGCCATTAAGATCATCGCTACGTTAATGTTGTTGGTAACAACGCGTAAATCCTTATGGTTTTTGACTAAGGCTTTTGCTACCGATTCTGGTGTCGTACCAATATCGATAAACAACGTAGCGCCATCAGGAATATGCTTTGCAAGCGCTTCTGCAATCGTGTCTTTCTCATTCAACTGCATCACTTTACGTGTAGTGTAAGCCGTATTTACAGAGCTAAGAGGGATCGTTGCACCACCATGATGACGGCGTATTTTGTTCTCATCTGCTAATTCGTTTAAATCACGGCGAATCGTTTGTGGACTGACTTTGAATTGCTCCACTAAATCTTCAGTACTGACATAACCATGCTGTTGCACTAAATTCACAATTTCTTGATGTCTTGATATTTGCTTCACGAATTACTCCCCTAATTTCGAACAATCAATGACTTATTATTTTTATCTGAAATCAGTGTACAAAGAAGCCATAAAGATTGGAAATATTTGACATGAATATGCGTGATATATATCAAACAAAGTTCGAAAAAGAAAAAGGGAGCACAATATTTGTGCTCCCTTTGTTTAATTAACCATCAAATTAGGTTAATTACTCTTCATCGTGCAGCTCTGCCCATGATTGAGCACATTTTACTGCGCGTTTCCAACCACGGTAACGTTGATTACGTTTAATTTCATCATGATGAGGTTCAAATGAACGATCAATCACAGCTTTACCTGCCAATTCATCAAGGCCACCCCAGAATCCAACGGCTAAACCAGCAAGATAAGCAGCACCTAGCGCAGTCACTTCTGTCACTTGTGGACGATGAACCGCTACATCTAATACATCCGCTTGGAACTGCATTAAGAAGTTATTAGCAACCGCACCACCATCAACACGAAGTGCCGATAACTTGATACCTGAATCCGCTTGCATTGCATCAATCACATCACGTGTTTGATAAGCAATACTTTCTAACGTTGCACGAATAATATGATTTGAACCACAACCACGCGTTAAGCCAACAATGGTTCCACGTGCATACGCATCCCAATAAGGAGCACCTAACCCTGTAAAGGCTGGAACCACATAAACACCGTTTGATGAATCAACCTTCGTTGCAAAATACTCAGAATCTTTCGCATCCGCTAATAGCTTCATTTCATCGCGTAGCCATTGAATCGACGCTCCGCCCATAAATACCGCACCTTCCAGTGCGTAAGACGCTTCGCCACGAGGACCACACGCTAATGTCGTTAATAGACCATTACGAGACGTCACTTTTTCTTTACCGGTGTTCATTAATAAGAAACAGCCCGTACCGTACGTGTTTTTCGCCTGGCCTTGCTCTACACACATTTGACCATAAAGTGCCGCTTGTTGATCCCCCGCAATACCTGCGATTGGAATACGCGTTCCGCCTTTACCACCAATGTTTGTTTCGCCGTACACTTCTGATGACGATTTCACTTCAGGCATCATTGAAAGTGGAATATCTAGCTCTTTCAGCAGTTTTTCATCCCACTGAAGCGTATTGATATTAAAGACCATGGTACGTGATGCATTGGTGTAATCAGTCACGTGAACGCGTCCTTGTGTCATCTTCCACACAAGCCATGTATCAACCGTACCAAACAATAACTTACCCGCTTCAGCGTCTTCACGAGCGCCTTCAACGTTATCTAAAATCCACTTAATTTTTGTACCAGAGAAATATGGGTCAACAACCAAACCCGTATTTTCACGGATGTATTCTTCAAGACCTGCTTCTTTCAGTTTTTCACATGTATCTGCCGTACGACGACACTGCCAAACAATCGCGTTATAGACTGGTTTACCCGTTTCTTTATTCCAAACTATCGTCGTTTCACGTTGGTTAGTAATACCAATCGCCGCAATTTGATCACTGCGAATACCCGCTTTCGCTAAGGTTTCAACTAACGTCGAACTTTGTGTTGCATAGATTTCTAGTGGATCATGCTCAACCCATCCTGCTTGAGGATAAATCTGAGTAAATTCACGCTGAGAAACACTGACAATATTGGCATCGTGGTCAAGAATGACGGCACGAGAGCTAGTAGTTCCTTGGTCAAGTGCAACAATGTATTTTTGCTCAGTCATGATGGAATCCTTTTATGTATTAGTTTGTAATTTATTAGCTCGTAGGGAGATAATTGTTAGTATTATTTTTAAAGTCTTTATTACACTTCAGCAGTTTTAGTTTCGTCTTCTGGATCACACTGATTAGGAATAGTACAACCATGCCCAGCTTTTGGTAAATAAGCACCAATCAGTTTTGGGTAAGCCCAACCACCAAAACACGCACCAGCAATAGGAGCAAGAATTGGAACAATAAAGTAAGGAATCTCTCTCGCACCTGTTAATGCATAATCCCAACCCGCTAAGTAAGCAAAGAGTTTTGGACCAAAATCACGAGCAGGGTTCATTGCAAAGCCAGTTAGAGGCCCAAGAGACCCACCAATCACGGCAATTAATAAACCGATAAGTAGAGGATTCATTGCACCACGAGACGCGCCATTATGCTCGTCACCTAATGCTAAGATGCCAAACATAAGAACCGCAGTAATAACAAACTCAACAGCAAATGCGCCTAGTATCGATAAAGAAGGATGGGGATAAGTTGAAAAGATACCAGCCGTTGATAATGCAGCTTCACTGCTTCTTAAAAAACCGTTCGCAATTTCATAATCAGCAAATAAATTACTGTATAACGCGTAAACTAACGCAGCAGAGCAAAAAGCACCAAGTACTTGAGCAATGATATAAGGGATTACTTTTGCTTTATCAAATCCATGAAACGCAGCCAGTGCAATAGTTACAGCAGGATTAAGGTGAGCACCAGAAACACCCGCAGTACAATAGATGGCAATAGAAACACCTATCCCCCATATAATACTGACTTCCCATTGGCCAAACTCAGCCCCCGTTAACACTAAGGCAGCGACACAGCCGACACCAAAAAAAATCAATAAACCGGCACCGATAAATTCAGCGATGCATTGTCCAAGTAATGTATGTTGTTCATTATTCGCCATGATTCATTCCTTTGTTTCGTTATTAGCTCATTTCATCAAGTTTTGTATGTATACGCTCTCATACACCAGATAAACGGCTCAATTATTATTCAAGTAGGTATACAGCATTCACGTTAAGCAGCACGAAATGTACTCCTTTTATTAATATTTTAAATATCAACAAACCCAAAATGAGCGTTCGAGCACATAAAGTGCGTGTTAGAATATTAAAAAGAAGATCTAGAGCATAAAAGATCAAGATCATCAGGTACGACCAGATCGAACTTACAGAGAAAATAGAACGAAGGAGAGAAACAAAACAATCAAAAACAACAATTAAACGCTAATCCATTGAATTAACAGATATTAAGCTAACAAAGATAACACTAAAGTAGCAATGTAATATGAAAGGCAAAAGAATAAAAACAATGTTCGTTTATAACCAAAAAGAGTCATAAACGAACATGGGTATATTAAATGGAAGTAAACTATATTACTTATTTATATCGCTAATATATTGAACTACAACCTCTTTTACATAAGATTGGCAATATTTCGCGGTATTAGGATTGTAATGACCACCATTAGTAATGTTGTTTGATAAAATACGAATCGCTAAAAATGGAACGTGATACGCTTCACTGATTTGAGCCGCAGACGCACTTTCCATTTCTTCAGTACTTGTACCAAAGTTATCATGGAACCAATTAATACGATCTAACTCACTGTTCCAAAAATTCGCAGAACCAATCGTCCCTTCAACCACTTTTCCTTCGGTGTATTTCACTTTATGAGCAGAAGCAATTAATTCACTGCTCCCTTCATAGTAACGAATTTTATTTGCATCATCACCACCAGCGGTACCAGCAGAAGCCATAATATCCATTGGGATCCAAGTGAGTGAATTAGAGCCTTCACCTTCTTTCGCTTTCGGTGTTTTTAAATTACCTATATTTACCGTTCTCTTACCTAGAACAATGTCTGCAACATTTAAGTTTTTATCATGCCCACCAGAAGTCCCCTGATTAATAATAGCGATTGGCTTATAGCGCTCTATCGCTATCGCCGTTGCCGCCGCCGTGTTCTCTAAACCCTTCCCTGTTTGGCTTACAATGACAGGGTATCCATTTAGCGTGCCTTTATAAAAAACAAAAATCCCCGTTTTTTCGATCGTGACATCATCAAGTAATGCAGCAAAATGTTGAGCTTCAATAGGCATAGGCCCTTGAATAATAATGGGTTGCGGTGCTGCGTAAGAATTACCTTCAACAGTCACACTTTTCATCCCTGCCACAGCAGAAAGACTCAAAGGTAATGTAAGTAAAGTAATTAAAAAGCCTTTAATAAAGCGCATAATATCTCCAGTAGTATTAATTTTGTAAATAAGGGTTTCAGAAAGAGTATAAAATTATTTTTGGCGACAAAAGTCAGCGCAAAGCAAACGATTGCTATTTAAGTCCTATAATCAAGAAAACCAGCGCTCTACAATGAATAGGCACATAAAAATAAACAATATTCCAAGATGCTATCAATACAAAAGTCAATAAGGTCTAGCATCATTAGCTTATATCCCCCATATACTGAGCAAAAGCGTGAACATATTAATAGTAAGTAATTATTTTCTAATCAAAGATGTAGCGAATAAAGTACTGCGTGAGCTCAGTGATGTGCATGAAACAAAAACAATGAATGTGGCTAAGTTTCACAGCTTAACCACTAAAGACATGCATGACTCCCCCCTCCCCGATCTTGTTGTTTATGATCTCGATAGCGAAAAGTATTCAATTGAAGATAAAATGCAATTTTTAAATGACAATGCATATTATCCTTTTTCTGAAGCCAAAAACTTTATCCTAATGGGATCGTTTGAAAAATTACGCGAAATGAAGCAATACAATATTTCACATAAAGCCATTTTAGAGAAACCATTTTCAATAAAGACGCTTCAAAATACAGTGAAGAAAAAGATTACTCTTTATCACACATAATAATAACTAAAGGCCAATTAATGCTTTTAAAAAATAAATTCTTTGTCGCCCTTACCGGAACCATCACCGTTTATTCAATCCTCATATCTATCGCTTCGTATCAAATAATCTCAACTAACGAAAAAGAAATCACCTCTGTAGCAACCAGTGTCGAAAATAAATACATACACAAAAATGTCTCGCATTACGCAAATAATATTAGCCAATTTTTAAATCTAGAAATGAAAGAAATTGACAGTATTTCTCAAAGGTACGCAGAAATAATTAAAGGCGCGGGTGAGAATACCAATAATATATTAAAAATATCAAATGACGAATTAATAAAATATTCAACCTCTGTTTATCTAACAAAAGTTAAAGTAATACCATTAAATGAAAATGATAAGTTCACAATAAAACAATATTATGTAGATAATGGATTTTATTTAACATTCAAAATAAACATAACAAGATTAATATATAAATTGGCAAGAAAACAAAATGAGGATGGTTTTTTATCATTAATTATTGATCAATATATGAATATGGTAACAAAGAACAATAATGCACAAAAATACTTGTCAGAATACAAAGTTAAATTAAACGACATAACAAAAATAAAAGAATTAACATTTAATGAAATGATAACAATGCGAAATATATCAACAAAAACAGCTTGGGATTCAGAAATACATTTAGGAAAAGAAAAATATATAGTCGCCATTCAACCAGTAAAAGATTATCCATGGAATGTTGCCGTTTTAATAAAGAAGAAAACAACCACAAGTTACAGCCAAGAACTAACGGAGAAAATACATAATAATTATAATGTATTCATAAAAAAAATAATTAACACCATAATAATGTTAACCATATTGACTTTATTATTATCAACCTTCATCACTAATTATATTAAAGGTCCATTAATTTTATTTAGTCAATGGATAAAAGAGATACAAGAAGGTAACTATGAATATAACAACCCTTTGCTATATAGAAAAGATGAGCTTGGTGCACTCGCAAGAAATGTGGCTTTAATGGCTCAACACATATCAACACTGGTTGATGATTTAGAAAGAAAAATAGATGATAGGACCAATAAACTAAAAAAATCTAAAGAAATTGCTGAATCAGCCAATATTAAAAAATCCAAGTTCATTGCAAACATATCACACGAACTTAGAACCCCTCTTAATGCAATTTTAGGGTTAAGCTTATATCTGATAGAAAAAGAAGAAGACCAAGAAAAAAAGAAAACATTAAACACGCTCTATAAAGCAGGCGAAGGATTACTGGAGATGGTTAATGATATTTTAGATCTAAGTAAAATAGAAGCAAATAAAACAATATCAAATAAAGAACCAAATTCAATCGATAATATTATAACTAACATCATTGATGTCATTAGTTTTCAGTCAAATTCAAAAAATATAAAAATAGATTATAAGAAAAATGAATTCTATAATTTAAACATAGACAAAAAACATTTAAATAAAATAGTTATGAACCTTTTAAGTAATTCAATAAAATTCACAGATAAAGGTGGTAAAATAAATATTAATGTCAAATATATAAACTCAACCAATTTATCCACTGATTTAGTATTAGAATTTACGGATAATGGTCGAGGAATAGAAAAAAAAGACATAGAGCGTATATTTAATCCGTTTGAACAAATACACGATCAAGATAAAGACCAAGGTACTGGTTTAGGGTTGTTTATAACAAAGAAAATTATTGAAGATATGAACGGAAATATTTCAATAGAAAGTGAAGTGGGTGAAGGAACTTCTATTTTCATTACATTAAAAGACATTGAAATAATAAAGAGTAAAATAATCAACAAATACCACCACATGAAAAGACAAATTCATGAAATGAAGTCAAAGAAAAGCATCGCTATCGTCGATGATATTGAATTCAATCGTGAAGTACTCAAAAGAAAATTAGAACCTTATGATTTCCATATTATTGAGGGTATCAATGGAAAAGATATTTTAGAAAAACTAAAAAACACATCCTCCTTACCTGATGTTATTTTTACTGATATTAAGATGCCAATAATGAATGGTATTGAACTATCACGAAGAATAAAAGATTCAAAAGACATGAAACATATTCCTGTTATCGCAATAACAGCACAAGGCATGCTTGATGAAGAAACAAAAATAAAGAAATATTGTGATGGATACTTAATAAAACCCATTGATAATAAAAGCTTAGATAGCATAATTTCAAGTTTATTTTAAAAAGAGAGTAACAGATGATACTCTCTTTTTATCGTTTACTTGGTAAGGTATTTACTGCCGCATAAGCGCCAAATAATCAACGTTACCGGACCACTAACGAGTCCATCGACAGCGTAATGCCAACCTAAAGTAAATGAGCCAACATAGATAACCAGTGCAAACAACCAAAAGAGAATTCCTAGCTTTCGATTAAGAGAACTTACCCCTAAGGCCATAAGCACAGCCATAGAAACATGCATACTCGGCATGGCTGAAATACCACTACCTAACATTTCTTTTCCCGTAGTATAAGAAGTCCACAAGTAATCTTGAGTATTTAAAGACCAAAGTAAAATCTTCGGGTTATATTGTTGTAGCCACATGTCTTGCTGATGTAACAATGTCATTAATGGCAGGTAATCTGTATTTATAGGAAATAGGCGTCCAACAAAAGTAGGTCCTACCGAAGAAAAAGCGAAAGCCAATATATTTCCAATAACAATCCAGCATAATAACCACGTTAAAATATATTGTCTTCTTCTATGTACTTTTTGAGTAAGAATAAATACACCCAAGATAGCGTAAACCAAAAAAAACCAAATATTATAAGACAGATCAAGTCCAAACGTTATCCAAGGTGAATCATATAAACCATGGATCAATTGCCATGGCTCTTTACCGAAAAATAGCCACAAATCTATATTATGAATCGCTTCATCAAATTCAAATGGGTGAAGCAGTGGTATCATGCCTTTAAACGTTGAACAATAAGATAAAAAAGCACTGACCCCAACAAATAATAGAAAAGACGCAATAATTCGATTTCTATGGTCATAGATAAAAACAACTTGTTGCCAGAAGCAATATAACGGTCGTCTCTCTCTTCGATAAACCAAAGTAATAAAATACCATAATGTTCCAATAATAAGCGATAACTTCAGCATCGTTGGTAACATTGATAAATAAGCAGTAAGTTGACCTTTACTTTCATAACCATAAATCTGAAGTATCGCAATCACTACAACACTAAAGCTAATCATTACTCCATAAAAAATTTTATCGGCTTTAATATACTGATAAATATCTAAAAAAGAACGCTTCCAAAACTCAAATCCAGTAAATCGACTTACCGCCCTCACACTCATCATTATAATTGTTGGATCTCAACCCGACGGTTTTTATCTCGTCCCGCAGAAGTTGCATTACTCTCTAACGGTTCTTTTTCACCTTTTGAACTTGGTGTCAATTTCTTAGGATTTGCTCCATGTGCAACAAGATATTTTAATACCGTATAAGAACGCTTTAATCCAAGATCATAATTATAGGCTTTACTCCCTTTCGCGTCAGTGTGACCAATGACTTTTAGATGCGTATTTTCCTCTTCAATCTTAGTGAAAACTTGGTCTAACACATATTCAGAACGCTTTGTTAATGCGGATTGATCAAAATTAAAGTAAACACGAGCAAGCATATCAGGGCTGTTTGTTTCTACTGTTGATGAATGACTTAACAAAAATTCAGAACAACTGACATCAACGTTCATTTTATCAAGCTGGCTGCGGATAAAAGAGGCTTCTGGTGTTACTGCATCTACTTGTTGAACTTGGTAAAACCCACCTTGGTTAAGAGACACTTTCACTCCATCTCCTACCTGAATTTCTTTTTGGTATTCACCGTCAGAAGTACCACAATAAAGTAAAAGTGATTGATTTAAATCCATATTATCTTCTGCATATGCATTAAATGACAAACTTGCAGACAGCGTTATTATTGTTAAATACTTATTCATTACTTGATTCTCTACCTTACGCTCTAAGCGCTATTTATTTTAAATGACCAATTTCTTCACTGATTAATTCAAGAATTGTATTTTGGATATCATCAGAATCTTCTGCTTTATAAACATTCTCTTCACCAACACAATCTTTTAACGCTTGATTTGCATAAGGATCATAATCGAAACCAATGACTGCCATTTG
>SAMEA5043647__coassemble_212_pt1 | contig 10796 bp, 10 predicted proteins | sample SAMEA5043647__metabat2_low_PE_001 | metagenome-assembled genome bin SAMEA5043647 (sample SAMEA5043647) | Gadus morhua | reverse complement strand
TTGAAATAAGGCTCCCCAAGGAGCCTTATTTATGCCGCTTACCCAACCAAAGATAAACTCTTCATCCCTGATATAGATAAGCTCCCTTTCGATGCTTCCTCAATATGTCCACTCCACCACATCATCATCGGTATTCTTCGTTCAAGATAATCAGTACGGTTATAAGCCGCACGTACTTGACTGTCATCTACGTGAGCAAGAGCCGCTTCAATTAGGTCTGATTCAAAGCCTTGTTCGTTTAGCGTAGTACTGGCTACTGAACGTAATCCATGACTTACTAACCTACCAGCAAACCCCATACGTTTTATTGCCATATTTGCTGTTTGGCTATTTGATGGTTTTAATGGTGCTCTATCAGAAGGGAATACAAATTCTCTATGAGCACTAATAGGTTTCATTACTTCAAGTAAAGAAAGAGCTTGAGCAGTTAAAGGTATACGATGTTCCCTACGCTTTTTCATTCTCTCTGGTGGAATTGTCCAAATTCCTTTCTCTAAATCTATTTCTTCCCAACGTGTTCCAGCGGCTTCTGATGGCCGAGTCATTGTATGAAGTTGCCATTCAATTAAACAACGAGTAGTACGCTTAATAGAAGCATTAGCAATAGCTATCATAAGTTCTGGTAACTCATCAGGCTTAAGAGCCGCCATATTTTCTTTTTTGGGTTTCTTAAAAGCAGCTTTAATCCCAGCAAGAGGGTTAGCGTGAATAAGCCCACAGTTTACTGAATAGGTCATGATCTCATTTAATCGTTGAGTCAGTCGTTTAACTGTTTCTAAACTTCCTTTCGCTTCAATTGGTCGAAGTAATTCAATAATCATTGGTGCTGTAATTTGAGATACAGGTGTACTTTTAAGTATAGGGAATATATGTAGCTCTAAAGATCGCCATACGTCTTGAGCATAATCTACAGTGATGTCATCTTTCTTACGCTCAAACCATTCAGTAGCAACATTAAAAAAAGTATGTTCATGAATTATCAGGTCTTGGTGTTTTTTCTCATCACGATGTTCTTTAGGGTCTATACCTTGCGCGACTAACTCTCTTGCAGACACTGTTAGCTTTCTGGCATTCGCAAGACTAAGTGAAGGGTAAGAACCTAGCCCCATATTTAATCGTTTTTTAGTTTGAGGATGAATATAGTTGAAGTTCCATAGTTTAGAACCATTAGTACGAATTCGTAATTGAAGACCTTCACCATCAGAGAGGACATAATCTTTCTCTCGTGCTTTTGCATTCTCAATTTGTTTGTTATTTAAGCGAGTTGTCTTTAATGCCATGGTAAATCCCTCAATCATGTATTCCACAGATCTCTATTATAGACTTGGAATACATAAAGGAATACATGAAATGATGGAAGTAACTGGACGTTATTGGACGCTAAAATGATGTAATCTAACGTAAGTTGTTGATTTTTGGTTTGTTTAGATACAAAAAAAGACGCCCGAGGACGTCTTTAAACGTGTGATTGGTGGAGCTGGGGGGATTTGAACCCCCGTCCGAGAACCGTTCACCGTTGGCGCTACATGTTTAGTCGATCTTTAATTTCACCGTAAAACTGCGAACCGACACGCTATCTTATGGCTAACCTGAATTATAATTCGAACTTCATCTCTCAGGTGGGAGAATCCATTCTAGTTCGTTTGGGTTTGATCCCCTGTTATTCCCCGTCTTACAAACGGAAGCTAGGGCAGGAGAGCACCGAGTAGGTTATTAAGCTGCTAGTGCGTAGTTTTCGTCGTTTGCGACTATTTTTTTGCGGCTTTTTACGTGGCCAACCGCCCCACGACATGCTCCTAGGGTTTCAAAATTCCCGTCGAATCCTGAATCAGCCCCAAAGATTTGGTACCTGATGATACTAACAGAAAAACAGCGTCTGTCTAGTTAGTATCAGTCTAACTGGTTGAAATTAACGCAAACTACTCTTCATAATTCGAGCTTTATCTCTGTTCCAGTCTTTTTCTTTTGAATCTGTACGTTTATCGTGCAGTTTCTTACCTTTTGCTACACCAACTTTTATTTTCGCCCAAGAGCGAACCCAGTACATGGTAGTAGCAACAAGCGTCATACCTTCACGGTTCACACGACCGATTAGATTATCAATTTCTTTACGGCTCATTAAAAGTTTACGAACACGAGTAGGGTTCGCAACAACATGAGTCGATGCTGCTTGCAGTGGTGTTATGTTCATACCACTAATGAAAATTTCGCCATCGCGAACATATACGTAGCTTTCCGCGATATTTACTTTACCAGAACGAAGAGATTTAACTTCCCAGCCTTGGAGTTCAACCCCAGCTTCGATTTCATCTTCAATGAAATATTCGTGGCGAGCTTGCTTGTTCATAGCAATGGTATTACTGCCCGCTTTATCTTTTGATTTCTTCTTTGCCATAATGCCCACATTATACGTTATTAGTTGAGAATAGGGGAAGTAGTTTGGCTCTTAACATCAAGATGGTATGATGCAACCCTCTATTATGTAAAGGAGAATTTATGCCTCAGGTTAGCCGTTCTGCATTAGTACCTTTCAGTGCAAAGCAGATGTATGATTTAGTCAATGATGTTGCGTCTTATCCTCAGTTCTTACCCGGGTGCTCTGGTTCTAAGATCATAGAACAAACAGAATGTTCTATGATAGCGTCGGTCGATGTAGCAAAAGCAGGCATAAAGAAGACGTTTATTACCGAAAATACGTTAGTTGATGCTCAAATCATAGGAATGAACTTGGTTGATGGGCCTTTTAAATCATTAACGGGTGGATGGCATTTTACTGAATTAGATGAAACGGCGTGTAAAGTAGAACTAAAATTAGATTTTGAATTTACCAACGCGTTAGTAGCAATGGCATTTGGTAAGGTTTTTCAAGAGCTTACTAATAATATGGTGAATTCATTTACCCAGCGAGCGAAGCAGATTTATGTCAATAATTAACGAGATGATACATGTTGAAGTGGTGTATGCCTTGCCAACAGAGCAAGTGGTTTTTAAACTTGCCGTAAAAGCAGATCAAACCGTTCAAGAGATCATTGAGCAATCTGGTGTATTAGAACGTTATCCTGATATTGATTTAATGGTAAATAAAGTCGGTGTGTTTAGCCGTAACGTAAAGTTAGATGCGACAATCAGAGATAAAGATCGTATTGAAATTTATCGACCATTACTTGCTGATCCAAAAGAGATTCGACGAAAAAGAGCGGCACAAGCAAAAAAAGAAGCCGCTAAAAAATAGAGCAGTATCGGAAAATAAAAAACCGGAAGTCGTTTAACGATTTCCGATTTTTTGTGTTTGAACGTAGTTTTTCTTTTGTAAGGAAAATTACATTTTTTCGAAGAAGCTATCGCTCATAGGGAAATATCCCTCAATACTGGTTAGATTACCATTATCATCAAACTGAGCAATCATGTCCTTTTGAACTGATTTCTCGTGTCCATGAGTAAATAGATAAATGTAATACCAAGTATTTGGGTAGCCTGATTCAACAAGCATTGGGGAACCCATAACAAACTGTACTTGTTGTTTTGTCATGCCAAATCGCAGTTTATCGACGGCTTCCTGTTCGACGTAGTTACCTTGGCTAATATCGATTCGATATACCAATGGTTCTACTAGCGAGCAACCACCCAATAGTCCAGCAGCAAGGGGTAGAGCAATGATCCATTTTTTGAATTGCATAGTTCGTACAGCTTTAGCCTTTTAAATAATTAAATAGATGATAAACAAGCTGACTTGATAAGTAAAAAGGTTAAGCCTGTTCTGGTGTATTTTGACCCTAAATTTTGAATCTAGTTGCATCTATTGTGTTTTTTTTGTCGTAAATTGCCGATAAAGTGAAATAAAAAAGCCAATACAATGGCTGTACTGGCTTCGTTTATTTTAGTTTGATGTATTTATTCTTATATCGATGTAAGTAGATAAGGCAATTTAAGCTGCGTTTAACAATTCTTTGGCGTTAGCTAAGGTATGTGCTGTAATTTTAGTTCCGCCAAGTAAACGCGCTAATTCTTCTACGCGTTCTTGTGTGTTAAGTGGGCGCATTTGTGTTTCTGTTTTTCCTGACGTTGTTTGTTTTTCAACAAATAATTGATTATGCCCACAGCCTGCAACTTGAGGTAGGTGGGTAACACACAGTACTTGGGTTGATTCACCTAAAGTACGAAGCATCTTTCCTACAACTGCTGCAGTTGGTCCACTGATACCGACGTCAACTTCATCAAAAATCAAACTTGGTGTTTCTATTTTTTGAGCCGTAATCACTTGTATAGCCAAAGAAATTCGAGATAGCTCACCACCAGAAGCAACTTTAGCGATAGGGTGCAAAGGCTGCCCCGGGTTGGTTGATACTTTGAAACATAAAGTATCAATGCCTAGTGGTGAAATTTTAGTGGCGGCATCACTTTCTATTTGAATATCAAAAACGGCTTTTTCCATGCTTAATGTTTGCATGCTTTCCGTGATTTTATTGTTTAGCTCTTTTGCGTAACGTTGACGGCTTTTAGTGAGCTTATGTGCAGACTCTAAGAAGTGTTGTTTTAATTCCTCTACTTCTTGTTCGCGTAGTTCTCGTTTTTCATCGGAGCAATCTAGGCGTTCATATTCAGCTAAGAGTTGTTGGTGATGTTCATATAATTCATCAGCGACGACATGGTGCTTTTTAGCCATTGACATGACTTTACTGAAGCGCTCTTCGACATAAGCGATTTGGGAAGGGTCAACATCGATAGTATCTAAATAATGCTTAAGCTCATGATTTGCTTCTTCTACTTGAATCATCGCGTCATTTAACATTTCAGTTAATGGGGCCAATTGCGGGTCAAGCTGACTTAATTGTTGAATATGATTATTTGCATGCTGAAGAAGTTGAAGTGCATTCACATCATCGTTTTCATACAACAGAGAGACGGCTTGTTGGCAGTAATCAACTAATTCACTCGAATTTGAAAGACGTTTATGATCTTCTTCTAGGGTTGCGAATTCTTCTTCACCTAATGCTAATTCATTCAATTCTTTTATTTGGTATTCAATCAGCTGTTTTTGCGCTTCGTTTTGTAGGCTGTTTTTGATTAATTGTTTCAATGAATTATCGCATTGGCGCCATGCTTGATAACGACTGCGTGTTTTATTTAATAGAGAAAGATGTCCAGCGTATTGGTCTAACATATTGAGCTGATATTCAGGTTTCATTAATTCATGATGAGCATGTTGACCATGAATATTAATTAATAAGTGACCTAGTGTTTTTAGCTGTGTTGCAGGTACTGGGCTGCCATTAATAAAGCCACGAGAGCGGCCTTCTTTAGTGATTACACGGCGTAAAATACAATCATTGCCATCGTATAATTCGTTATCTTCTAACCATCGCTTAGCATTAATATTGTTCTCTAAAGTAAAGAGAACTGTGATCTCTGCTTTTTCTTCGCCTTGGCGAACCATTGACGCTTCAGCTCGATCACCTAGACATAAACCAAGAGCATCAATCGCGATAGATTTACCGGCACCAGTTTCACCAGTAATGGTGGTCATGCCTTTGGTAAGATCTAATTCTAGCGATTTCACGATTGCGAAATGAGTAATTTTAATATGTGCCAACATAAGCCATTCTCTACGAAATTTAAATAACACTAAAGTACTGTATAAAGAAACAGTATATACTGTTTCTTTATACAGTAAAGTTTATTTGAATTTTTTGTGAATCGCTTATGATTTAAGATTATGGTTTTTAGAAAAGCTTACTAGACCAGCCTAACTTATTTCTAAGTACATGATAGTAGCTATAATCTTTGGGATGGATAAGTTGCAACTTGCCTGGGCTTTGGAAAATATGAACTTCGTCACCTGGGCTAACTGGTAAAGAGACTTGTCCATCACAACTGACTTCAAGTGAACTGCGATTATCTGGGGAAACTAATAATTTAATATGGCGGCCTCCCTCAACGACTAAAGGTCGACTTGAAAGCGTATGTGGAAACATAGGAACAATTGAAATGGCATTTAAATTAGGAGAAAGGATTGGACCACCGCCAGACAAAGAATAAGCGGTTGATCCTGTTGGGGTTGAAATAATCAAGCCATCAGAGCGTTGAGAGAACGCAAAGCTATCATCAATATAGACTTCAAATTCAATCATATGTGCCACTTGTCCAGGGTGAAGGACAACTTCATTAAACGCTGAATTGTGACTTTTTAATTGTCCATGGCGGTGAACTTCAGATTCAAGTAAGAAACGTTCTTCTTTTATGAATTCGCCATTTAATACTTCAGTTAATGGCTCTTTAAAATTATCAGGGTCAAGATCGGTTAAAAACCCAAGGTTCCCTCTATTTACGCCAATAACGGAAATATCAAAGCGTGATAATACACGTGCCGCGCCGAGCATGTTCCCATCACCACCAACAACAATTGCAAGATCGGCTAACTCACCAAGTTTAGGAAGATGGTTAAAGCATTCATCAGGTATAGTAGGCAGAGCTTCACGTAAACGCTCATCCAATAAAACCGTATAATTTAGCTCAGTAAGCCAATCGTATAAGGCTAAATGCGTTTTTATGGCATTAGGGTCTCTAGGTTTACCAATGATTGCTATAACGTTAAAAGCTGTTTTCATATCCATCATCCATCATTAAATGGGGAACAAATGTTACAATTAATACTATTATGCTTGAATCGCTTTATTTAGTCCCCATAATAATGACAAAGTTTTAATTTGCTTGTAGAGCGTCGCCTTGGTTTGTATTAAGATCGCTTTATGGCTAATCAGCAGTCTTCTGGAGAAGCAAAAATGAATAACGAAGAAAAAAAAGTAAACGAAGAAATCGTAGTTGAAGATCAAATCGAAGCTATTGGTACTGAAGCCGATGTTGAGTGGAACGAATCTATGGAAGAAAGCCAAGACGCTAAAATTGCAGAATTAGAAGCGGCATTACTTGCAAGCCAAGCGCAGCTTAAAGAACAACAAGATGCGGTTTTACGAGCGAAAGCTGAAGAGCAAAATGTTCGTCGTCGTGCTGAAGGTGATATTGATAAAGCGCGTAAATACGCACTGAAGAAATTTGCTGGTGAACTACTGCCTGTTATCGACAATCTAGAGCGTGCTCTAGAAAGCGGAGATAAAGAAAACGAAGCGGCAAAAGTGTTGCTTGAAGGTGTTGAACTTACATTACAAACGTTTATTTCAACAATCGAAAAATTTGGTCTAACAGTGATTAACCCAGTGGGTGAAACCTTTAATCCTGAGCATCACCAAGCCATTGGTATGCAAGCAAGTCCAGATCATGAATCAAACACCGTAATGGTTGTAATGCAGAAAGGCTACTCATTAAATGAGCAAGTTATTCGTCCTGCAATGGTTATGGTTGCTCAATAATCAATTTTTTTGATTTATTAAGTTAATTTAAATTAAGCGGTACCAGCGATGGTACCGCTTTTTTTGTCTCTGCTTTAAGATGCTAAGTCTTTGTTTTGGGAATAAGTCTTAAAAATAAGGAACGAACGTCAAAGCTTGAGATGTAGCCCTTATGGAGAGTCGTTATTTATTTTGTTTTTTACTACATTTTAATCATCATGGATGTAATGAGTTTCGTTAATGGAAGTAAATATGAAATTAAAATCACTGTCGCTATTTTGTAGCGCCTTATGCTTGTATGCCCCTTTTAGTCTGGCTGCACATGTTGTCGCTTCTGAAACGTACGCTTCAATGGCACTGCCTAATGATGCGTTGTTATATGATGCTCCTTTAACTTCTGCTTGGGCTCATGGAGCTACGATTGTACAAGGGGTTCCTAGAGGGGATGCGGCGCCATCTTATTGGGCTAATGAAATCGTAGATAAAAGTATTACGACGTCTGATTATTGGAGTGGAATGACTCAATGGTTTACGGTATTTGAAGCGCAAGAGAATAAGGCGACAAATGTTCGTATCGCGATCGGTGATACTGACATTTGGTTATTACGTTCGGTTGATGGAAGTATGAATCCATCTACTGCGGAATGGGTAAATACCACTGAGGATAAACAGCCTATTTCTTGGGCGGCTTATTATTCTCATTATATAATTAAATACATAGAAGATGTTCCGTATCGTCGTTCTGATTCTGGTATCAAAGAATACAAGATTCATAGTAAGCATTACCCACTTCATGGGGGAACAAGTAAAGTTTCTATCGATGGTGAAAATGTCGTTGCTGCTTTTGTTCGAATCCAAGCTTGGTTGGTTACAGATAATGAAAACAACAAAAAAGACAATGAAGAGGCAAAAATATTAATAAGCACGGGGGCTGATTATTATCCAACGGTAAATACGTCAGTATCACATGGTGATTTATCAAACGCTAATTATCTACCAGGTGCAGGAGGAAGTCGTTTTCAGTATTTAACAACGACGCCGACTTGGTATTATATGGGGACCGTGGCTCCAGAAAATTTGTCAATTGTTGATAAGAATAGCCCTTATGTGAAAGCAGGAGGAAAAACCTATTTAACAAAAGATGAATGGTATGAGAACCCACCCCCTGTGAGTTTTTATGATCATTAAAATAAAATGAGTCTTGATTCTTTTGTAAGAGAGCGTTCTTTTTAAAGAAGAGCTGATAAGAATATTGATTTCGAATAAGAGCCTAGCCTAATTGCTAGGCTTTTTTGTTTATTTTTAAAATAAATGACACTTTTTTTATTTTTTCCCTTGAATTGTGATTTCACGCCCTTATTTATTAGTCATAGAATGAATTATGGGATTCAGTCCCAACCTTTACTCAAGTTGTTTTGAGTAAGTTTAAATAGATAAATTGGAGATAACCTGATGGGTAAGATCATTGGTATTGACTTAGGTACTACTAACTCTTGTGTTGCTGTTCTAGATGGCGATACGCCACGTATTTTAGAGAATGCAGAAGGCGAACGCACAACTGCATCGGTAGTTGCATACACTGATGGCGAAACTCTTGTAGGTCAGCCAGCGAAGCGTCAAGCAATTACTAACCCACAAAATACATTATTTGCGATTAAGCGTCTGATCGGTCGTCGTTTTGAAGACGAAGAAGTTCAACGTGATATCGAAATTATGCCATACAAAATTATCAAAGCTGATAATGGCGATGCATGGGTTGAAGCACGAGGCCAAAAAATGGCTGCTCCTCAAGTGTCTGCTGAAATTCTTAAGAAAATGAAGAAAACAGCTGAAGATTTCCTAGGCGAAGAAGTGACTGGCGCAGTAGTAACTGTACCTGCTTACTTTAACGATGCTCAACGTCAAGCAACGAAAGATGCTGGTCGTATTGCGGGTCTTGATGTTAAACGTATCATCAACGAACCAACAGCAGCAGCGCTAGCTTACGGTCTAGACAAAAAAGGCGGCGATCGCACTATCGCAGTATACGACCTTGGTGGTGGTACCTTCGATATTTCTATCATTGAAATCGACAACGTTGATGGCGAGCAAACTTTCGAAGTGCTTGCAACAAACGGCGATACTCACCTAGGTGGTGAAGATTTCGATAACCGTATGATCAATTTCTTAGTTGACGAGTTCAAAAAAGAACAAGGTATTAACCTTAAAACTGATCCACTTGCTATGCAACGTGTTAAAGAAGCAGCAGAAAAAGCGAAGATTGAATTATCTTCAGCTCAACAAACTGACGTAAACCTTCCTTACGTTACTGCTGATGCAACTGGTCCTAAGCACATGAACGTTAAAGTTACACGTGCAAAACTAGAATCTCTAGTTGAAGACTTAGTGGTTCGTACTCTTGAGCCTCTTAAAGTAGCTCTAGCGGATGCAGATTTATCTGTAAACGAAATCACTGACGTTATCCTAGTTGGTGGCCAAACGCGTATGCCTATGGTTCAAGCTAAAGTTGCTGAGTTCTTCGGTAAAGAAGCTCGCCGTGACGTTAACCCTGATGAAGCAGTAGCAATGGGTGCTGCAGTTCAAGGTGGCGTATTGTCTGGTGATGTTAAAGATGTACTTCTTCTAGATGTAACTCCTCTGTCTTTCGGTATCGAAACGATGGGTGGTGTTATGACTAAACTAATCGAGAAGAACACAACTATCCCAACAAAAGCGGACCAAACGTTCTCAACTGCTGAAGATAACCAAAGTGCGGTAACAATCCACGTACTTCAAGGTGAGCGTAAGCAAGCGACATACAACAAATCTCTAGGTCAATTTAACCTAGAAGGTATCCAAGCAGCACCACGTGGCATGCCACAAATCGAAGTAACTTTCGATCTAGATGCTGATGGTATCCTAAACGTATCGGCTAAAGATAAATCGACTGGTAAAGAGCAGAAGATCACTATCCAAGCATCAGGTGGTCTAACTCCTGAAGAAATCGAAGCAATGGTACAAGAAGCAGAAGCAAATAAAGACGCGGACAAAAAGTTCGAAGAATTAGTTGTTGCTCGTAACCAAGCTGACCAAATGATCCACGGAACTAAGAAACAAATTGAAGAAGCAGGCGATGCACTTCCAGCTGACGAGAAAGAAAAAATCGAAGCAGCAATCAAAGCTCTAGAAGACGTTAAGTCAGGCGATGATAAAGAAGTAATCGATGCGAAAACTCAAGAGCTAATGCAAGCAGCACAAAAGCTAATGGAAATCGCTCAACAGAAAGCGCAAGCACAAGGTGCTGACGCAGGTGAGCAACCTAAGCAAGAAGATGATGTTGTTGACGCTGAATTCGAAGAAGTTAAAGACAAATAATTGAGATTTAGTCGCTAGAAAACTCGATTCCTGTGTCGGAAGTGCTCATTTGCGTTCGCAAACTCCGCGCTTCCTCCTTGGACTCAAACTTTCTAGCTT
>SAMEA5043647__coassemble_807_pt1 | contig 11028 bp, 9 predicted proteins | sample SAMEA5043647__metabat2_low_PE_001 | metagenome-assembled genome bin SAMEA5043647 (sample SAMEA5043647) | Gadus morhua | reverse complement strand
TGACGATGAAATTACATCGGTAGAAATCGATCACGCAACCAATGTATTTGAAGCACTAGCTGATGGTGCAATGTCTGGTTTACGTATTGCTGTTGCTGTTGGTACAACGTTATTAGCGTTCGTGAGTGTGATAGCATTGCTAAATGGCTTATTAGGTCACGTGGGCGATTTATTCGGTTTAAATCTGAGCTTTGAATTGATCCTTGGTTACGTATTTGCTCCTGTGGCTTTCTTACTTGGTGTACCGTGGAACGAAGCGATCCTTGCAGGTTCATTAATTGGTAATAAGATCGTCGTGAATGAGTTTGTTGCCTTCATCCAATTGATGGAAGTGAAAGATCAATTAAGTGATCATTCAGTGGCTATCGTGACTTTTGCCTTGTGTGGTTTTGCGAACATTTCAACCATGGCGATTTTGATTGGTGGTTTGGGTAGTTTAGTACCAGAGCGTCGCTCATTCATTGCTAAAATGGGTTTCCGAGCAATCACTGCTGGCGTATTAGCGAACTTAATGAGTGCTGCGATTGCTGGTGTGATTCTTTCTTTATAGAAACGCACAATAAGTTGATTAAATAAAAAAGAGGCGCTCAATTGAGTGCCTCTTTTTTTCGCTAGTTTTGCCATTATTAAGAGGTAGGGTAGAGACTTTAGAAATACAATCCAACACCAACAAGGAAACCTTGAGACGCGGTGTTATAAGTGAATGTGCCTTCATTATCATAATCAACCCAAGTGGATTTATACGCCATGTTTAAATCTGACCATTCGTTCATTTCATATCGCACCCCAGTTAATACGGAACTTGTGAAGCTGGTATCGCCACTTAACCCGGCATCAATACTGGCGTGAAATTGCCATTTATCAGTAATGTCATTTATCCAACGTGCACCAATTAAGTAATCCACCCAATCTTCATTTAAGCTTTTGCTTGACGACAAATTTCCGTTGGTGGTATATAACTTGGCATCAATGTCATTATCCCACCAACGTATACCAAACATATAATCAATAGAACCAAAATCGTATTGATAACGTTTGAAACCTTTGGCTTCTAGTACACCTTGTCGTATTTCAGTCTTACCTTTAAGTAACTCTAGACTCGTGTTAAGTACAGAATTAGTACTCGCGCTTAGGTTCATGTAACTGTAATCAATGTAATAACCCCATTGATTATCATAAATGCCTTCAAGTCTAAGCATAGCCCCCATGTCGATATGATCCATGATGAATTTAGGATCAACATCAACGTCAGCTGAAAGGTTGCCAATCGTACTGTCGCCTCGAATATTGAGTGCAAGCGCATAGATCTCGACACTGTGTTCCCATCCGGATTTTTCTGTATTCATTTCCTCTGCAATAGCAGAAGTACCAACAAAAGAGAGAGCAAGTAAACTGGTAGAAAGTGCATGAATTCTGGTCATTTTCACATCCTTGTTTTTAGGCTATTTTTTGTTTTTCATATAAAGCCTAGTGTATAAAAAAGAGAAATCCAAACTGAGATAGAAAAATAAGGAGTCATAACAATTAACAAAGCCCTGACAAAAAAACTCTAGACCGACCGGTTTGTATTGTGTATTCTGTAGTCAATCCAATAACGAGGTGACTTATGAAAAACGAAACGATGATTGAAGGTATGGAACATTCATTGACAACAATGAAGGCGGCATTTTCTCAGAGCCCAATGCCTTCGCTTGAACAACGAATCGAAAAACTAACTAAGCTAAGAGTGGCTTTGATTGATCATTGCGACCAGATTTGTGAGTCAATGAATCGTGATTATGGCCAGCGTAGTGAGCAAGATACGTTGATTGCAGATCTACTGCCTTGTATTGGAAATATTGATCACACCATCAGTCATTTGGTTGAATGGATGGCGCCTTCAGTCAGAAACGCAGGCCCATTGTTGTCGTCTTCAAGTGTGGAGGTGATCTATCAACCAATGGGTGTTGTTGGCATTGTGACTCCGTGGAACTTTCCTATCATGTTATCGGTTGGCCCATTAATCTCAGCCATTGCGGCCGGTAACAGAGCAATGATAAAGATGAGTGAGTTCACGCCAAATACCAACCACGTACTGTCTACACTATTAAGCACCGTGTTTGAGAAAGACGAAGTGAATGTAATTGAAGGTGAAGCGGGTATCTCTGCGCACTTTACAGGACTAGCGTTTGATCATTTATTGTTTACTGGTTCGACTCAAGTTGGACGCTTAGTAATGAAAGCAGCATCAGATAACTTAACACCAGTGACCTTAGAGCTTGGTGGTAAGTCACCGGTGATTATCGCGGATGATGTTTCTATGGAATTAGCCGTAGAGCGCATAATTTATGGAAAAAGTCTGAATAACGGCCAAGTGTGCGTTGCACCAGATTACGTATTACTGCCTGAAGATAAAAAAGAAGCCTTCATTACTGAATACAAAAAACAATATCAAACCTTATTTGCTCGAGGTGTGCATTCAGACAATCTGACTTCTATTGCTAATCAACGTCAGTTTGAGCGCATTAATGGACTATTGAATGAAGAAATTATGGCGAACACACGAATCGAAGCGTGTCACAGTGACAGCATTGACGAGCCTCAACATCGTTTAGTGACTCACTTAGTAATTAATCCAAGTTTAGAATCAACAATTATGAAGGAAGAGATCTTCGGGCCATTACTGCCTATTTTGACTTACCAACATATAGATGATGCGATTAACCTTATTTTAAACAAGCCACGTCCGTTGGCGTTGTACTTGATGTCATTTGATGAAGTGCTACAGAATCGAATTAAAACCACGGTTCACTCTGGTGGTATGTGTATTAATGATTGTGTATTCCATTTAGCAGTCGATGATGCGCCTTTTGGTGGGATAGGGGAATCAGGTAAAGGTAATTATCATGGACACGAAGGGTTCGTTACTTTTTCACACGCAAAAACAGTGATGACAAGCGGTGAAGATCACCAAATAAAACATCTATTTTCCGTCGGAAATAACGATTTTAAAGCTGCTGTAATGAGCATTATTGGAAAGTAATTCCTATACTTAGTTTATAACCACTTTTTGAGAGTTGAATTATGTTAGAACGTTTTTTTGAAAAAACCATGAAAGCCTATTTATTGGGGACAGGATTTTTAACCGCAACGGCATTCATGACGTTTTTAGCGCCAGAATGGAGCATGCAAAACCTCTTTTTTTACAACGACGCGATGATGGAGAACAAAGAATATCTTCAAGCCACTTATCAACATTGGGGGATAATGGTTGGTTGTATTGGTGTGTTGCTGATGTTCTCGGCTAAATACAAACAATTACGTACTTCAACCATGATTTACAGTGCATTTGAGAAATCAATGTTTGTTGGATTATTCTTATATAACGTATGTGTTAATGAATACAGCTGGTTCTATGGATGGAGTGGGGTATTTGCATTGGATGGCTTTGTTACTGTCTACTCACTTGTTTATCTATATTATTATTTAACGCGTGATAAATCAAAAACGCCAGCTCACTTGCGCTAATTTAAATGAGTCATAATCACCAGATTTTATTATGTAACGTCTGATTTAAAAGCCTAGAAGGAGAAATCTTTCTAGGCTTTTTTTGTTGTGTTTTATTTGTTCACTTTATAACCACTTGATTGTTCGCTACAAATTTGACTTGGGCCGACTAGAGGATCTTTATTGACATAAACATGACAAATAATCAATAGACCAACCGGTTTGTTTTGGCTATTGTTTGTTCATCAAAACAAATGAGGAAGACCAAAATGACAAACACTAATTTTAGTTTCAATCTTAAAACCATCATTCATGCACATGAAAATGGCATTACAGATATCCCCGCTCTTTTTAACCGTTTAGGTGCAAAGCGAGTGATTCTATTTACGGATAAAGGGCTTGAGTCTTTAGGGTTTGTTGAAAAGTTTACTGAGGTATTTGCAACCCAAACTGACGTAGATATTGCGGGTGTGTATTGCGATATAGAACCAGACGCCACTTGCGATAACATCAATGCTGCCATTGAGTTCACTCGTTTAGTTAAAGCCGATGCGATTCTTTCGATTGGTGGTGGAAGCGTGATTGACGCATCAAAAGGCGTAAAATACGCACTGCATAAAAATATTGCGGACATTCGTGAGGTTATTGCTGGCGGTGGCCATATGGAAATTTGGCCTAACAATGAAGACATTACTATCCCTCACATTGCGGTTCCTACCACCGCAGGCACAGGCGCTGAAGCTTCTCCTATCGCTGTCTTTTTTAATGAACATGAAAATATTAAAGCAAGCTTAGTGGTTTCAGGTCTAGAGGCAGATATCGCTATTTTAGACCCAGTACTAACAGCTAAATTACCTGCGGCATTAACGCGCTCTACGGGGATGGATGCCTTAACGCATGCGGTTGAAGCGATTGTGTCGCCAATGAGCAACGCATTTACTGACGCTTACAGCATTCAAGCGGCAAAGTTGATTGTGACGAATTTACCTAAAGTGATTGAGCAGCCTAACGAGATGACAGCCAGAGCCGAGCTACTGCAAGCCAGCACAATGGCTATCTCTGCTTTTTATTCATCGCTAGGTGGGATCCCTATTCATAACTGTGCTCATGCCTTTGGTGCCATTAGTCACATTCCTCACGGTGATGCAAATACCGTATTAATGCCACTGGTGATTGAAGCGCTGCCTGAATTTTATCTGCCAAAAGCGAAGAAGCTAGCCGAAGCGTTTTCGTTAGAGGTAACAGGTACTGATGAGATGGTATTTGAGCGTGTGGTTGCCTTCTTAAAGTCCTTTCAACAGCGCATTGGCGCAATGACGAATTTTTCTCAATGGGCGATTACTGATCAAGTAAAAACAGATATATCAGACGCGATTAAGAAAGATATTTGTTTTCAGTTTTATCCAATGTCAGAAGAGAAGATTGATCGCATCATTACCGCTGCGGTGTTGGGGTATTTATTGATTTAGCGTGACAAGTTATCGAAGGAATTATAGCTAAGGATTGGCTCCATTTTTTGGAGAGTGTGTTATGAAAATTGAAAACGTATTGTTCTCGGGTCTGTTGATTGTTCTTCCTATGTTCTTTTTTGCTTAATCAAACAGGGGAATGTAATGAATATTAGAGTCTCTTTTATTGCTGCAAGTCTTGTCGCTTTATCGTTATTTATGTTTGAACTGAATGCCAGTGATTTTGATAAACAACAGCGTCCTAAAGTAGAAAATGAACCCCAGAATCAGTTAGCAACAATGGCGTTAAGTGAAGCCTATTACGGTGATTCAGCGGCTCAAATTGAAATCGGACATCGCTACCTAACTGGGGATGGAGTAGATAAAGATGAGAAGAAAGCAGCGCGATGGTTTGAGATGGCAGCATTGGATGGGGACCCTGAAGCACAAACTCAATTAGCTCTGTTATATGCAAGTGGAACAGGGGTAAATCAAAACTATTCTCAAGCGATAGTGTGGCTAGGAAAAGCAGCAAAACAAGATCACGATGACGCGCTTGATTTACTTCATTGGATGTCACAAGCCGCTCATTAACTTGCCATTTCATAACATAGATCTACTCGCAATTAATGTTATTAAATAATTAAAGGTATACGTATGAAAAACTTTAAAAAGTCGGTGTTATTTACCGCTATTGCCACCGCAACAGGCAGTGTCTATGCAGCTCAAGAAATAGATAAACCAAATATTTTAGTTATTGTTGGTGATGATGTTGGTTTTGCTGATACTCAGCCTTATGGTTCAGAAGTAAATACGCCTAATTTAATGGCGTTAGCCGAAGAAGGTGTCAAGTTTACTAATTTTCACGCTTCGCCAACGTCTTCTGTTACGCGTTCTATGATGTTAACTGGAGCAAACAGTCATGAAGTCGGGCTAGGAACATTTGATTATGCGGTTTATCCAGAAGCCATTGGTAAGCCGGGGTATGAAGGCTATTTAACTAAAAATGGCGTTACGGTATCAACCTTACTGAAAGACAGCGGTTATCACACCTACTTAGCCGGTAAATGGCACTTAGGTCATGATGATGGATTTTTACCGGATGATCGTGGTTTTGAAGAGAGTTATGGCATTCTTGCTGGCGGATCGAACCACTTTAACCGCGATATGATGTTTCCCGCTAAAAATGCGAATACGGCGAAAGCCTTACAAAAAGGTGACATTCCAGGTGTTGAGGTAGAACCAACCTATCGAAATGGACAAGTCGTTAAAGATGTTTACAAAGGAGAGTATTCTGATCAGGTTTACACCAATGAAATCATTAATATGATCGATAACAACAAAGATGACGGAAAACCTTTCTTTGCTTATGTTCCCTTCACCGCAATCCATTTACCACTGCAAGCGCCAGAATCGGCTTATCAAGATAAAATTGATTATTACGTTGAAAATGGCTGGGATGAGGTTCGCCAAGATCGTTTTAATAAAATGAAAGAAATGGGCGTCATTCCAAAAGAAGCCAGTATTTCAGATCGTAATTCATTAAGTCGCCCTTGGGATTCACTAACGGAAAAAGAACAAGCGTGGTATGGCAGAAAAATGGCCGTCGCCATGGGCATGATGGAACTTCAAGATCAACAAATCGGACAGATCACCGATTACCTAAAAGAGATTGATGAATACGATAATACTTACGTTATCTACTTGGCGGACAATGGCCCAGAAGCGGCGGATGTTACAGGTGAAAACATCAGTGAATTGATCCGAACATGGACAAAACATCACTTCAATAATGAAACAGAAAACGTAGGTAATGCCAATTCAAGTGTTTCTCTTGGTCCTGAATGGGCAAGTGCATCAACTGGCGGTTTATCTTGGTTTAAAGCATACACAGCAGAAGGGGGGATTCGTGTCCCTTTCATTGTTAAGCCTGCTAAAAATAGTCAAAAACAACAGGGTGCCTTACCGGCAGGAACGCAAACTAACAGCATGTCACAAGTAAAAGACATCGCCGCAACCATCTTGGATATTGCCGATGTTCAACACCCAGGAACAGAATACAAAGGCCGTGAAGTAGTGCCAATGAGTGGTGTGAGTTTATTGCCTTTCTTTGCGGGTGAAAAAGAGCAAGTTCATAGTGATGATAATGCGATTCCGTTTGAGTTATTTGGTAGCGGTATCTTATTAAAAGGAGATTACAAAATCATTCGTATCTCAACGGGAATGGGAGGCGACAATGAATGGGACTTGTATAACACTAAACAAGATCCTGCTGAGCAAGATGATTTACGTCACCAGAAACCAGATCTATTTAACGAGATGCTTACCGATTATAAAGCTTATGAAAGTAAGCAAAATATCGTCCCTGTTGATGAGAAATGGAACCCGTTTGAGAACGTAAAATAAGGGTTTTAGCTAGATAGGGCAACGCTGACATAATGGCGTTGCCCATGTTCAATATAATACGCAAAGGCAAGGATGCGTCTTCATTTTAAATAAAGGTGGTATCTGATGACAACACTCTCTGTTCCTCAATTTAATGGTAAAGCTCACAGTAAAATTCAAGCGTTAGCAAAGCCTATTGGCGCGGTGTGTAATATTGATTGCACGTACTGTTATTACTTAGGCAAGCTGGGGTTATTGGACTATTCGTCAAAAGAGAAACCAATAATGTCAGATGAATTATTAGATACGTATATTAAACAATATATTGAAGGCCAAAACACACCAGAAATCATCTTCTCTTGGCATGGAGGAGAGCCAACATTATTGGGCGTCGAATATTTTAAAAAAGTAGTGGAATTGCAAAAGAAATACTGCCCTGATTATTCAACAATCAGTAATGATTTACAAACCAATGGCACGTTATTAACGGATGAATGGTGTCTGTTTTTTAAAGCGAATGCATTTATTGTTGGTGTCAGTATTGATGGACCAGAAGCACTACATAATCATCATCGAACCAATAAAGCAGGGCGAGGAACGTTTGATAAAACCATGCGAGGGATCCGTTTGCTACAGAAGCACCAAGTGAATTTCGCGACCTTAACGTGTGTGAATGATGTCACGAGTAAGGAGCCTTTAGCAGTATATAAATTCTTACGAGATGAAGTAAAGTCACCGCAAATGCAGTTTATCCCTGTGGTTGATAAAGTTGCGGCTTCGACGAATGGAAAATGGTTAGAGCATGGTCATCAATCTATTATTCCAGTTCAAGGAGCTGTTGAATCTTGGAGTGTTGAACCAAGCGTGTGGGGAGACTTTTTAGTTACGGTATTTGATGAATGGTTTGCGAATGATTTTGGGAATGTCATGATCCCATATTTTGAGAATTTTGTTGGCGTGTGGATGGGAAAACCAAGCACAATGTGTACGTTAAATGACATTTGCGGTAAAGGAATTGCAGTCGAAACCAATGGCGATGTGTATTCATGTGATCACTACGTTTATCCTGAGTTTAAAATTGGGAATATAACCGATCGTCCATTGTCTGAAATGGCATTTTCAACAGAACAGCAGCATTTTGGTTTTGCAAAACAGAAGTCACTTCCTAATCAATGCAAGCAATGTGATTACCTGTTTGCTTGTCATGGTGAATGCCCTAAAAATAGAATTAACACCACTAAAGAAGGCGAGTTTGGTCTGAATTATTTATGCAGCGGTTGGATGCGATTTTTCACACATATAGACCCGATACTCTCGACGTTAATTGAAAATAATGGCTTAACATTAGGAAAGCGGATTTAGTGAGCAAAGTGCGATAAGCACACTCAGTACTAAAAATATGATAGTAACCTATAATCGTTAATAGGAAGTAATTTATACCAATTAAGACTTATTGAGGTGGAATTAATGAAAAAAATATTAATGATGGCGTTAATGTTATTGCCTATTTTAGGTTGTGGAACCACGGTTACTCCAACCGCTTCTGATCCAACGCTAAAGGCCGTCGATCAGAGAGTGTTAGTTATGAATGAAAATGCAAAAACACACCAATTAGAACAAATACTAACCATTGATCATTCTCGATTAGCTGGCAAAGCGGACGAGTATTTAAATGCGAGCCGTGTTGATTTTTATAGTGATGATGCTTTGAATACTTCTCTACTTACTATTAATCCTCAGGTAGGTTTAGATTTGCCGTTTCGGGTTTTGAATTATGCGGAAGGAAATACGATTCATACCATTTATACCGATGCTCAGTTTATTCAAAAAAGACATGGTATTCGCGATGAATCGATACTTGTCAGCTATAACCAACATATTAATGAGCTTGTGGATGGTTTAGATAATACGAAGCCTGTAAATAGTGAAGGAGTGACAGAGGGTTATGGCATTGAAACGTTAGTTTCTGAATATGATTTTGACACGACTTTAACAAAAATTAAAAAAGAGGTATTAAATCAAGATGACACCGTTTGGTTTATGAACTTGGATTATAAAAAGCGTGCAGAAGCGATAGGTAAAACGTTGCCAAATACAACCTTGCTTGTTTTTGGAGGGCCAGCACCTGGTGCTAAAGCAATGGTTGATTTTCCTAGTATTGGTTTAGATGCTTTTGGGCAAAAAGTACTTGTTATTGAACAAGATGGTCAGGTCTTAGTTAAATACAATAACATAGTTGATTTAGCAGAACTTCATTATGGCGATAATGCAATAGCTCACAAAGTCATCAATTATCGTTTAAGTAAAACATTGAGCAGAGCTATTGAGAAATAACGGATACGCTAAAAATCGGTCTAAGTAATTAGACTAAGACCGATTATAAAGGCAGTTAATGTTGTATTTCTAGGATAATTTAACGCTCAAGAACCGCGAGCGTTTCCTTCATTGCGCTGTCAAGAATATCTCGACGGCGTTGCATAGCAGATGACAAGGTACTGCCTAGCCATAAGCTGTATATCATTCGAGAGGTTTCTTCAGGATTTTGAATAGTAAAATCGTTTTCAACACTGCCTTGCTCAAAGAACTGAGCCATGCGTTGAATCACTTTTTCAGCGCCTTCTGCCATTACCATCTGCATCTTGCCAGAGGCTCCAGATATTTCACCTGCCAGTTTTACGACTAGACATTTAATCTGGAAATCTTCTGTCAATTTAGACGTCGCCCAAAACTCGAAGTACGCTTTTACACGCTCACTGCGAGTCATTGAATCATCATTCAGAAAAGATTCCAACGTTGCTAAGTGTTCTTCAAAGTAGTCGCTCAGTAAGATCTCGCCAAAATGCTCTTTAGATTTGAAGTAATGATAAAACGAACCTTTCGTTCCTTCGGCTTCATTGATGATTTTCATCAAGCCGACACCAGCAAAACCATGTTCATTAATCAGTTTTAACCCTGCATCGAGCATAGATTGTCGCATGTCTTTCATCATTATTTACCTGTAACTAAAGTCAGTTAGAAAGTGTAACTGGCCTGTATACCAACCGTCCAGTTTAATTTGGTCAAAAATGTGTCAGAATAGTATAAGCAATCAATAAATAGAGGTTGTAATAGCTACATTACAACCTCTATTTACAGTAAGTCTGTCTTATTTTGTTAGTCGAATACGTATCGGAGCTGTGTTATTGAACTCAATATTATCAAAGCCATCAAGTTGATGGTGCTTGATTAGAGATTGTAAATTCTCAACATAAGCGTCGCCACGAGTAGAGTAGTGAGATAAAGACTCGACTAACTCATACCCTGATAATTTACCTTCACGACTTAGTTTTTTACGTAAAGTCCAAAGATCTTTATAAGCCGATGTCGTATTTAAGTTATACATATAACGCGCAGTTCCTGCGAACAGGTTATCAAATGCAGCTACTTTTACATGCCCACCTGGGGTACTTAAATACTTACCGCCTTTAGAAGATAAGTGCTCTCCATATAAGCTATTCCCATTAACTGCAAAGTAACTGGTTCCCCAACCACTTTCATCAATCCCTTGAGCGAGAACCATACCGACAGGAATAATATCTAGGCGTAAAAGTAGGTCATCAATGCGGCTTGATTTAATATCATAAGACGTCATTAACTCATTTAGCCATACTGTTTCTTCTTTCGACCATTCACTTTTAGGCTGCTTCGATAGCGTAATTACGTCATTTCT
>SAMEA5043647__coassemble_331_pt1 | contig 11200 bp, 9 predicted proteins | sample SAMEA5043647__metabat2_low_PE_001 | metagenome-assembled genome bin SAMEA5043647 (sample SAMEA5043647) | Gadus morhua | reverse complement strand
TTGGTGTGTAATTAATGAATGAATCAAGATTAAAATTGGCATTCCAATAACAACAAGAATACCTAACCACATTAAGGTTTGTCCTTCCTGTGCTAAAAAGGTGTCTCTGTTATGAGTGGATAGCCAATCAACTAATTGCCCCATAAACCCAAAAAGAGACACTTCAACCATGGCGATGATAGCACTAAGTACTGACATGCCGATTAAAGGAACTCCGAACCCTTTGGTGTAATGGCGACAAAAAGCATACAACCCTTTTGGTGGTTGTTCTGGTTCTTGTTCAGGGAAAGCGGTAGTGATCCGCTCAAAGAATTTAAACATACTTTAAGCCTATAATTATAAAGAAATTGTTTGTTTAATCTAATGAATGATTAAACAAGGAATACGTGTGCAGATTTTGCTTTCTACATGCCGTTAACATAACCTAAATAGCGTATTTATGTAATCAATTTTGTAAATTAAATCAACGTGTTTAGATAAATAAGTGGTCGCAAGGGATGTGAGAGAGGTATGATAAAAGAAATACAAATTATGATGGTTAAACCAATGAAAAAGATCCCAACAAATATTATCACCGGTTTCTTAGGGGTAGGGAAAACAACCACGATCTTGCAGTTATTGAAGAACAAACCTGAAGGCGAATCTTGGGCTGTTTTAGTCAATGAATTTGGTGAGGTGGGTATTGATGGTGCTTTCTTATCTGAAGCAGGGGCATTAATAAAAGAAGTGCCTGGTGGTTGTATGTGTTGTACTGCTGGTTTACCTATGTCAGTTGGGATTAATGCGCTATTACGTCAAAAACCAGATCGTTTAATCATTGAGCCAACAGGCTTAGGGCATCCTAAAAAGATCATTGCGATTCTCCAATCTGAAAACTATGAAAAATACATTGATTTAAAATCAACCATCGGGCTTGTAGATCCTCGAAATTTATCGGATGAGAAGTACACCAGTAATCAAAATTTTAATGACCAACTCGGTATCTCTGATGTGATCGTGGCAACGAAAATGGACATGGCTTCAGACTACGATAAATGTTTATTTTCTTCATGGGCAAAATCGTTACCTCATCAACCAAAGACCGCAACGATCAATCATGGTGAACTGCCTTTACATTGGTTAGATGAAGACAGAACGGTTGAATTGACGATAGAAGAGCATCATCACCATCATGCAGAGCAAGATATTGTGGAAATGATACTGGAACCTGGACAAAAATTTCTTCGTAAAGAAAATAAGGGTCAAGGCTATGTTAGCTGTGGTTGGTTCTTTGGTGCGGAATCGGTATTTGATTTTGATGAGCTGTTTTCGATGTTGTCGGATTTGAATGCTGAGCGAATTAAAGCGGTAATGAACACGAACAAAGGCTTTTATGCTTTTAATGTGGCAAATCGTGTGGTGTCAGTCAATCAGTTAAGTCTTGATGGCATGGAATCAAAACTAGAAGTGATTGATACTCAATTATTGCCTTGGAACACGTTAGAAGAAGTATTACTGAGTTTATTGATTAACGATAAAGAGTAAGAATGTTTTTTTTAATATAAATGCATAAAAAAGAGACCTATGATTGGTCTCTTTTTTATTGGAGCTAAAAGAATTAACGTTTATTTTTTAAGTAACGCTTACGACGTTCTTCTTTTTTCTTAATCTGTAATTCAATTTTTAACGCAGCATCACGCTCAACTTGTTCTAATTCAGCTGAAATCATTTCAGGTCGTTCTAGAGTCAATTGACCTAATGTACCAGAGCGAAGTTCATGAAGTAGAATTTCAGACGCTTTGTAGATATTGATTCGTCCACCAGATTGTAAACAACCACGACTGCGACCAATGGCTTCCATTAATTCTAAATCGTTATCTGGCAAATCTTCTAAATTGTAACGCTCTTTTAAACGTTCTGGATATTGCTGTGCTAGATACTCAACGGTATAGAAAGCAACTTCATCGTATTCCATTGCCGTATCTTTTACCGCACCAGTTGCAGCAAGACGGAAACCACTGTGTGGGTTCTCTACTTTTGGCCACAAAATCCCTGGGGTATCAGAAAGAACCACACCATTTTGAAGATTAATTCGTTGTTGGCGACGTGTTACTGCTGGTTGGTTACCCGTGATTGCAATCATTCGGCCAGCAAGTGTATTAATGATGGTTGATTTCCCTACGTTTGGGATACCCATGATCATAGTACGTACATTTTTCCCCATCGCTTCACGGTGTGGAACTAATTTACGGCATCTTTCCATAATTTTATGGATTTCATCTGGGTTGTTAGTTGTCACTGCCATTGCTGTGACACCTTGCTCTTTCTCAAGATGCTCAATCCAAAGTTGAGTCACTTCTGGATCAGCTAAATCACGCTTGTTCAATACTTTAATACAAGGCTTATCTTGACGTAGAGAGGCGATCATTGGATTCTCACTACTGAAAGGGATACGAGCATCAAGTACTTCGATGATCACATCCATTTTAGGGATCACTTCTGCGATCTCTTTTTGAGCTTTGTGCATGTGGCCCGGGTACCATTGAATGGACATAGCGTGAATCCTTTAAAAATCAAAAACGCTATTTTAACGGCAAAGTAGCAAGAGTAAAGGGAAGTTACGCTGTGTGGTGGTTTTGTTGTTGTAATGACGCTAATTTGATTAAGTAATAACCTTGAAAGTCAAAAATGGTAAAAATAAGGTGGTTGGTTAATCAAACGTTACTTATATTTTTGTAAGTGTCGCAATTAATGACTTAAATTATTAGTAAGTTATTGAAATGATGACATACAACTGGTTTACTTGTTACAAGTAACATTGATTGAGAGTTTTATGAGTAATTTACATACACAGCGTAAAACGCGACCGACATTACAAGACATCGCTGACCGGGTTGGCGTGACAAAAATGACGGTTTCTAGGTTTATTCGTGATCCGAATTCGGTCGCAGAAAAAACGCGCGAAAAAATATCCGCGATGATTAATGAGCTTGGCTATATTCAAAACCGCGCTCCAGCAATGTTATCTAAATCTTCCAGTAAAGCGATTGGCATTCTTCTCCCATCTTTATCTAATCAAGTTTTTGCCAATTTAGTTCAAGGTATTGAGCAAGTCACGAAAGAACGTGGTTATCAAACACTGATTGCGCATTGTAATTATGATGAATTAGAAGAAGAGGAACAAATTGCATTTCTACTTTCATATCAAGTGGATGGTTTGATCTTAACAGAAACGAAACACACTGATAGAACTCGTCAAATGCTTAAGTCCGCGGGCGTTCCTGTTGTTGAAACGATGGAATTACCAGAAAACCCAATAGACATGGCGGTAGGGCTGGATCATATGGAGGCTGCATACCATGTAGTGACCCAAATGATAGCCAGTGGCAAACGTCATATTATGTATTTTGGGGCTCGTTTAGATACTCGAACCAAGCTGCGCCGACAAGGGTATGATAAAGCAATGCTCGAAGCTGGTTTGCTTGCTCGTCATATTTTGACTGATGAACATTCAAGTTTTACGTTAGGTGGAGCCTTGTTAATTGAAGGGCTTGAGCTTATGCCTGAGCTTGATGGTATCTTTTGTACTAATGATGATATCGCTATTGGTGCAATGATGGAATGTGCGCATAGAGGTATTTCGGTTCCTAATGACATCAGTATTGTAGGTTATAATGCGTTAGATATTGGTCAAGCTATCTCGCCAAGACTGGTTAGTGTTGATACGCCTCGTTTTGACATTGGTAAAAAAAGTGCAGAATTATTATTAGATGCTTTAGCGAATAAAAGACAAGATCAGAAAGTGGTCGATATGGGCTTTTCATTGACTGAAGGCGATAGTCTGTAATCAATGACAACGTAAGATAATCATAGATATAAAAGAGGGCTTATTATGAATAAGCCCTCTTTTATTTATTGGTGTTTTTTATTTAGAGACTCATTTAGCTATACAAGAATGAGGCGCCTTCATCAGCACCAGAGACGTTATCTCTAAATACTTTAAAAATGTCTCTTCCCCATGTTTGCTGGCTTAGTTCTGTATCACAGTGCTCAATTGCTCTAAGGTTCGTATCTGAAAGATTATTAACGGTACCTTGCGTTGCATCTAGGCGGATAATATCACCTTCTTGAATTAAGCTGATTGCACCACCACGAAGAGCTTCTGGAGACATGTGAATTGCTGCTGGGATTTTCCCTGATGCACCAGAAAGGCGACCGTCAGTCACTAAGGCAACTTGGTAACCTGATTTTTGAATGTTACCTAAAATTGGCATCAGTTTGTGAAGCTCTGGCATCCCATTCGCTGCTGGGCCATTGAAACGGACAACTACGATACAATCTTGATTTAGTTCCCCACGTTTATAGGCGGCTTCGACCTCATGCTGGCAATGAAATATTTTCGCTGGCGCTTCAATAATGCGATGTTGTTCAGCAACGGCTGAAACTTTGATAACAGATTTACCAAGGTTTCCTGATAGCATTTTGATGCCACCAGAACGTTGGAATACAGAACCTGATGAGGCGATGACCGCAGGATTGGTTGTTTCTCCACAGTCATGCCACTCTAACTTATTATCAATTAAGCTTGGGCGTTTCATGTAGTCAGAAAAATCACCAAAAGCGGGCAGTGCATCGGTATTTAGTAACCCATTTTCATTCAAACGCTTCATTAGCATTGGTACGCCACCAGCACGTTCAAATTCATTGATATCAGCAGATCCATTTGGATAAACATTAACAAGCAGTGGAACAATATCAGATAAGTCGCTGAAATCTTGCCATGTAAGATGAATGCCCGCCGCGCGAGCCATCGCCACAAGATGAATAGTGTGGTTTGTACTGCCACCAGAGGCGAGTAAAGCAACGACACCATTAACAACGCTTTTTTCTGTAATGACATCACAAAGAGGGCGATAATTTGATGAATCAGCGGTCATTGATGCAATACGTATTGTTGCGTGTTCTGTTAATGCGTCACGTAATTCGGTATGAGGAGCAACAAAAGCAGATCCGGGAAGCATTAATCCCATCGCTTCAAAAACGAGTTGATTTGTATTTGCTGTACCATAAAACGTACAAGTTCCCGGGGAATGATAAGAACCACATTCCATTTCTAATAAAGCATCACGTCCGATTTTACCTGCTGCATATTTTTGACGAATATCTACTTTCTCATCATTAGTGACGCCGGTAGACATAGGGCCCGCAGGTATAAAAGCGGTAGGTAAATGAGCATACGTTAATGCGCCCATGACCTGTCCAGGTGCTATTTTGTCACAAATACCGAGTAATAATGTGCCATCAAACATGTTATGGCTTAATGAGAATGCCGTTGCTTGTGCAATTAAATCACGAGAGAAAAGAGACATATCCATGCCTGCTTGCCCTTGTGTTACACCGTCACACATAGCAGGGACACCTCCTGCTATTTGAGCTGTGTGCCCATACTGCGCCAAGATTTGTTTAATTTGGTCAGGGTAAGTTTTGTAAACTTGGTGTGCGCTAAGCATGTCGTTATAAGCGGTAATGATCGCTAAATTCATGCTTGTTAAATTCAGAATGTTTGCTTTTTCAGTAGAACAAGACGCGGCAACGGCGTGAGCTAAATTACCGCAAGAGAGTGACGCTTTTCCTTTCCCACTTAGTTTTTGTTCTTCTGTTTTTTTCATGAAAGCAGCGCGAAGGGTTTGGCTACGCTCTGTAATTCGTTGAGTTACCGAAATAATCGTTTTATGAATCATAGTGCTACCTTTATGCTGTTGTTTTTTCTTTTAGATCATTTAGCGCCACAATAGAATGCTTAACGATGGTATCAATGTCAGTGTCTATATCGACAACGGCTACTTGATCTTCATTATCAGGGCGCTCTAATGTATTAAATTGGCTTTCTACCATATTAGATTTCATAAAATGGCCCTTACGTGCGGTCATTCGACTCATGATCAGATCAAAACTGCCATCAAGAAAAAGGAAGGTTACATTTTGGTTTCCATCGCGGATTTGATCTCGGTAACTTTTTTTCAACGCTGAACACACAATAATGCCTTGTTCATTCTTACTTTCTAAACTGAATGCAGCGTCACGGATACGCTCTAACCAAGGCTTACGATCATCGTCATTAAGTGGCTCGCCACGTGACATTTTTTGTATGTTAGCTTTTGGATGTAGGTCATCGCCGTCAATAAATTTTGCGCCAAGGTGCTGTGCTATTTTTTCGCCAATCGTACTTTTACCACTTGCACACACACCCATTACTATAATGCTGTTACCACTCATACTGACTCCTGTTTAGTAATCTGAGCGAGATCTCATTTTTGATAGATACTGATAAATTTAACTTTATATTATTTAAGTTACGGGTAACATGTTACCCGTAACTCTTAGGGCTGTAAACTAAAAATAACCAATAATAAATACAATATTTAGGTGGATAAAATGGAATTGATTAGTCAAAGTAGTGATCCTGTTTACTTGTTATCAATCGCGGTATGTTCAATTATCGCGTTGCTAATATTAATAATGAAGTTAAGAATTCATGCGTTCGCAGCATTGACATTAGTTAGCTTAGGTACCGCTCTGGCAGCGGGTGTTTCTGTTGATAATGTTGTACCAACAATGATGTCTGGTTTTGGTGGCACTCTTGCTTCTGTAGCTTTGCTTGTTGGTCTTGGGGCGATGATTGGTAAAATATTAGAGGTGACTGGCGGGGCGAAAGTGCTGGCAGATACACTGATTAATCGTTTTGGTGAAGATAAAGCGCCACTGGCGTTAGGGGTTGCCTCTTTACTGTTTGGTTTTCCAATTTTCTTTGATGCAGGCTTAATCGTAATGATGCCTATCATCTTTAGTGTTGCCAAACGCTTTGATGATTCACCAATAAAATACGCATTGCCTTCTGCGGGTGCATTCGCGGTTATGCATGCGTTTGTGCCTCCTCATCCTGGTCCTGTTGCTGCATCTGAATTATTGGGCGCGGATCTTGGCTTACTATTAATGGTTGGTATTCTTGTTGCGATTCCAACATGGTATTTTGGGGCGTACTTATTTGGTCTATACGCAGGTAAAAAATTCAATATTCCATTGTCGAAAGGAATATTCGGATCAGACGTTATTATTGATGAAGATAAATTACCTAAATTTACGACAGTACTTGCGATTCTAGTGATGCCAGTATTGCTTATTTTTATGGATACCGGATTAAGCACGCTTGCCGTTGCTGGTGTTATTGATGGTAAAGCGCCATTAGTTGAATTCTTGCGTATGCTAGGTAAAACCCCGGTAGCACTTCTTATTACGCTATTAACTTGTTTGGCTGTATTTGCAAAAGATTACGGTATGAAACAGTTAGAGAAACTGTGCGGCGATTCTTTAGCTCCAATTTGTGCGGTGATTTTGGTCACCGGTGCTGGTGGCATGTTTGGTGGAGTATTGCGTGCTAGTGGTATTGGGGAAGCACTGGCAGGTGTGTTATCGGATACGGGAATGCCAATTATTCTTGCTGCATTTTTAATATCTACTTGTTTACGAGTGGCTCAAGGCTCTGCAACTGTTGCTCTTACGACAACGGCAGCTCTTATTGCCCCTATTGTTGCTCAAACGGCGGGCTTAAGTGAATTTGACTTATGTTTCATTGTCATCGCGATTGCTGGTGGTGCAACGGTGTTGTCTCACTTTAATGATTCAGGTTTCTGGTTGGTTTCTCGTTTGCTTGATATGGATGAGAAAACAACACTTAAAACATGGACAGTAATGGAAACATTACTTGGAACGATTGCATTTGCGATTGTGGCTGCGCTAAGCGTTATCTTATAAGGTTAAAAAATGAAAACTATTGAACAACGATTGAAAGAAATAAAAATTGTCCCAGTTATTGCGATTAACAGTGCAGAACAAGCCTTGCCATTAGCTAAAGTGCTTATGGAAAATGGATTACCTTGTGCTGAAGTGACGTTTAGAACAGAAGCCGCCGTTGAATCAATTCGTTTAATGCGTGAAGCGTATCCTGATATGTTGATTGGCGCAGGTACCGTATTAACCGCTGCACAAGTTGATCAAGCAATTGAAGCCGGCGTTGATTTTGTTGTGAGCCCTGGGTTCAATCCAACAACGGTAAAATATTGTCAACAACGTAATATGCCGATTATCCCTGGAGTAAATAATCCAAGCTTAGTCGAGCAAGCAATGGAAATGGGACTAAAGACATTAAAATTCTTCCCTGCAGAACCATCAGGTGGCATTCCAATGCTAAAAGCATTGACGGCGGTTTATCCTGTTAACTTTATGCCTACTGGCGGAGTGAGCCCAAGTAATGTAAATGATTATTTGGATATTAAATCGGTTGTTGCTTGCGGTGGTACATGGATGGTACCGACAGATTTAATGGATAAGGGTGATTGGGATAGTATTGCCGAATTAATTAAATCTCTATAAGTAATAATGCTAAAACTCACGATATACTTTATCGTGAGTTTTGTTCCATCTGTCCGCTATCAAATAATGATTAAATATTTATTTGAATGTATATTCATTATTTGATGAGTTGTAATGCACCCATCCTCTATTTCTTTTCTATTGTTCATTAAGTGTTTTTATATTTATGAAATTTCGACCTGAACCGATCTTAATCATCACCACCTTTTTAGCCGCTGCTGGTTGGGTTTTTTCAAAAGAAGCGATTCAAGGATTACCTCCGTTTGGTTTTATTGGTATTCGCTTTATATTCGCTTCATTATGCCTTTTACCTTTTTGTTTTAGTGCACTAAAAAAAGCCGATGGACAAGATTGTTTTCGTTCAATGGGGGTGGGAGTATTACTTGCGGGTTCCATTTTTTGTTGGATCTACGCTATCTCTATCAGCGATACGTTAGGTGAGGGCGCGTTTATAATGAGCCTCTCCATGCTGTTTGTTCCTTTATTGGCGTGGCCATTGTTTGGTTCTAAACCACCACGTGCATTTTGGTATTCATTACCGATTGCATTTATTGGTTTGTTTCTACTGTCATGGAGTGATGGATGGAATATTGCAACGAGTCAACTTTGGTTTATTGCTGCTGCTGTTGGGCTTGCTACGCACTTTAATTTTAACAGTAAATATTCGGCCAGTTTACCGACGATATTACTCACTACATTACAGCTATTTACCGTTGGTTGCTTGGGCGTAGTGTTGTCGTTTTTCTTGGAAACGTGGCCGGAAGGGGTAAGTTTAATTACCTGGAAGTGGGTATTATTAAGTGTCTTACTTGCTACAAGTTTGCGTTACTTAATGCAAACTGTAGGTCAAAAGTTAGTCAACCCAACGAATGCCGCTATATTGATGCTACTTGAACCTATTTGGACAATGATGTTAAGCGTGTGGGTATATGATGAATCGATGCCTCTTAATAAAATCCTCGGATGTGCATTGTTACTGCTGTCTTTATTTTTCTACCGCTTTAGCCAGGTTAGACCAAAATTCCGTCTTTGAGGCTATGCGGCTTTATGCGTTTGCTGCTGTAGTGGCAGAGGCTTGCCCAAATGAAAACCTTGAAAATAATCAATGTTCAAGGTTTTCATCTGTGTGTATTGGGCTAGAGTTTCTACGCCTTCAATCACAATTAATGCATTCTCTTTTTTGGCGAGTTGGATAGCAGACAGCAAGGGGAATGTATTTCCTTCTTCATACTTTATCAAAAGCGTTCGGTCGATTTTTAAAATACTTGGTTTTAAAAGAGAAACTCGATGCTCACAAGAAGCTTCTGAACCAAAGTCGTCAATAGCGACATTAAATCCGTGCGATTTTATGTTTTCTATTGCGGAACGTAATTTTTCTTCATCATTATAATGAAACTCGAGTAATTCAAGAGTGACTTGTTGTGGGGAAAGTCCTAAATGTTTAATTCGATATTCAAGTAAAGAAGTGTTCATGTTTGGTATCTTATCAGCGTGAAAATGGATTGCTGATTCGGGCAAGATATTAAGAAAAAGTAAGCTATCGCTTTGGGAGAAGAGGGCAAAATTACGGATATGAATAATACGACTAAGGCGTTCGATGTTTAGTTTTTGCTCGATAGTTTTAGTGGTGTCCTTAAAGAATAAATCAGGTCTTATAGAGAGCATGTTTACATCATAGATACGTAATAAAGCTTCATAACCAATCGCTTGTTGGTTAACATTAAAGATAGGCTGAAATACGCTTTGCAATAAATATTCTTCATATTTTGAATAGAATGAACCATCCTCGCCCAAAAATAAATACCCTTCAAATTGCTCCTGAGTGACTAATAACATGCTTTACTCCATAAAATAGCATCTGTTATTGATATATCAATCACCCTTAGTTATCAAGTTGCGGCTTATTATTTACGAGATGAATCACAGAATAAAATATTCTGTAAGTAGCTTATTTCTATGATTAATTAATTATTTTCATACAGCTTAATATCCATATAGAAATGAATTCATTAAACAATGATTTAGCATTTCTATATGTTATTAATTACATACTGCCTACAACTGCTTGATTTTATCGACTAAGCTGAAGAGTGGCTTAGATTTTATGATGTTTCATTGAGAGGCATCATGATTATTCATAATATAGAGTGGACAAATTTTTTATAATGAAACGATTTTCTCATTTATCATCTCTGATGTTTAACTTATTTGTATTAGTAGTCAGTATTTTTAGTAGCAGTGATGTTTCTGCTGCTGATATTACTATTGATATTACTTCCGATGAAACGGTCTATGAGAATAATACGAATGTTACGTATCAAATTACGGTAACAAATATTAGCCCGAACACAATTAATGATATATCAGTTCAATCTGATTTTATGTCCGTGACATCAGGAACTGAAAATGCTTTCGAATCAACGTCTATTTTAGGAACGTCTACTTTTTTATCTAACGAAGGTGATTATAATTCTGCTGGGGATTTAAACGTTAGTAATGCGAGATTAAGAAGTGGAGGGGTGTTAACTTACACAATAAAAGCATTAACCTCCAATATAATAACGGGCGATATTTCGGTTATCGCAACAGTGACTACGCCAACAGAAACGGTGTATACCCCTCCAATTACCGTAACGCCTGCACCCTATACGTACACTCTTGAATTATCGGTTAATAAAACAAATTACATTATTAATAATACGTTGACCTATACATTAAAAGTGGTAAATATTGGTAGTTACAAAGTTCAAAACCTTTCGATTGAACAAGCCTTTTCTTCTCTTTCTACTGA
>SAMEA5043647__coassemble_377_pt1 | contig 11498 bp, 7 predicted proteins | sample SAMEA5043647__metabat2_low_PE_001 | metagenome-assembled genome bin SAMEA5043647 (sample SAMEA5043647) | Gadus morhua | reverse complement strand
TACTGGCGAATATTATGAATAGAGAAAAAACCATTGCCAATTTGGCAGCATTGGCTGAACAAACGCAGCAAGTGCAATCTGATCGTATTGAATTAGTTCTTGAAGAAAGAAATGATGAGCATTTTCCTCCAATGTCTAAAGCAATGATGGAAACTCGTTCTGGTTTAACGAGAAGAAAGTTAGATGAAGCAATTACTCGTTTAGAATCTGAAGGTCATCAATTTACAAAAAACAACGCTAATCATTACTCTATTTCATTAACAGAAGCACACATGTTAATGGAAGCTGCCGGTATGCTTTCTTTCCATGAGCAGAAAAAAAATGTAAATAATAAGCCTTGGGTTGTAAATGTTCAGAACCAAAAAGGGGGTACAGGTAAATCAATGAGTGCTGTACACCTTGCTGCTTGCCTGGCTTTAAATTTAGAAAAACGTTACCGTATTTGCTTAATCGATTTAGATCCACAAGGGTCTCTTCGTTTATTTTTAAACCCTCAAATCAGTGTTTCAGAGCAAGATACTATCTATTCTGCTGTTGATATCATGCTTGATAATGTGCCAGAAAATGAAGTTATTGATGGTCAGTTTATGGCTAAAAATGTGTTGTTGAACACGCAATATCCGAATTTGAAAACTATTTCTGCTTTCCCTGAAGATGCTATGTTTAACGCAGAAGCATGGCAAGATTTGTCAACGAATGGGTCATTAGATATTGTTAAGCTATTGAAAGAAAAAGTGATCGATCCAATCGCTGATCAATTTGATGTGATTATGATTGATACAGGTCCACACGTTGATCCACTAGTGTGGAATGCCATGTATGCGTCTAATTCATTACTAATTCCATGTGCCGCTAAACGTTTAGACTGGGCATCAACAGTGAACTTTTTCCAACATTTACCAACGGTTTATGAAATGTTCCCGGAAGATTGGCATGGTTTAGAGTTTGTTCGTTTAATGCCTACGATGTTTGAAGATGATAATAAAAAACAAGTGTCAGTATTAACTGAGATGAATTATTTATTAGGCGATCAAGTAATGATGGCTACGATCCCAAGAAGTCGTGCATTTGAAATTTGTGCAGATACTTACAGTACTGTTTTTGATTTAACGGCGGCTGATTTTGAAGGTGGTAAAAAAACATTGGCGGTCGCTCAAGATGCAGTGAAGAAATGCGCTTTAGAATTTGAGCGTGTTTTACATAGTCACTGGAATTCGTTAAATAAAGGGGAGTACTAACCGATGGCAATTAAAACATCAGACTTAAATGCAAAATTGTTTGGTAAAACAAATAAGCGTAGAGCTACAACCCCTGTTGAAGCTCAAAAAGCAGCAAAATCTCAAGCTCAAGTTATTGAACTAGCGGTTGCTGGTGAAGATATGGTGACGTTTGAATTACGTAAAATTCCGGCAAAAGACGTAAGTAACGCTACCGTTGTTTTTGCTGAAAATGCACGTGAACAGTCTTTTTTAACTGAGCATGCCTTATCTGATATTCTTTCAACGTTACGTGACCGTGGTCAGCAATACCCTGCGGTTGGTCGTCTTGTTGAAGGCGGAAAAATTGAAGTTCTCGACGGTAGTCGCCGTCGTATGTCGTGTATTTTAGCTGAGCAAGATTTCTTAATTTATGTAGCTGAAGGCATTAATACGAAACACGCTAAGTTTCTTTCTGATGTCGCTAACGCACATAAGCCGCTTTCTTTATATGAACGTGGTAAAGAAATGCATGCAATGTTGGCTCGTGGTGATGTGGCTGACCAAAAAGAATTAGCAAAAGTATGTCAGTGTAGTGAAGCTTTAGTGAGCGGGGCTCTAAAAGCCGCAACGTTGCCTTTAGAATTACTTCAAGCTTACCCAAGTGTGAGTGAGATTGGCCGTCCTACGGTAGTTAAGCTTCATAAGCTCTATAATACGTTGTCTGAAGAGGAGCAAACGGTATTGCTTCATCAGTGTGCTGGAGAGCAAGGGGCTCTTTGGATGCGTTCTACAGCGCTTGGTGTTAGTCGTATGACTAAAGAAGTGACAGAACTTATTGAAGTTTGGATTGAAGATTTACTACCAAAAGCAGAACCAACAAAACCACTAAGTACCGAATTAGTGAAAGGTCGAGCGTCTTATAAACGTAAAGGTTCAGCGTTAACGGTGAGTTTAAAGAAAGTTGATGATGCATTGATGGAAGATATTTTGGCGTATATTAGTCAAAAAGTGTCTTAATTCAATATCTAGATTTATATTAGATAAATAAAAAGCGGTACTTATTTTTATAATAAGTACCGCTTTTTTATGCCGATATGATTATTTATACTAAAGGAGCAAGATCTGCAGGGCGGTAGTTAACGGATTTTAATACCTTACCTTGCTTAATTACTTTATTATCAAGCTCTACGTTTTGCGCACATTTAGCAATAATAAAGCCGCCTTTCTCTGTCGACATCAATTCGATCCCTTGCTTTGCATAGAATACTTTTGTTTCTTGGTATTCAGCTTCTGTTTTGCATACTTTACTCATGTTGCTTGAATGCACTTCATCCCAGCATGGTAGAAAATCTATATCTAAATTTTTAGCGACGTTTAATAATAAATCGACTAAATACGAAATGCTTAAGTTGTCTTCTAGGTTCTTAGTTCCTAAATGAACAGCACGTCCCATCAATACATAGACGGTATCGATAATCGCATCTGCTTGTTCTATTTTGGTGTCAGCAACCGCTAATTCTGTTAATTCTTCAATAGCTAATGAAGTGTGTAATGCATCATTCTTTTCATCTAAAGATTCAGGTGCTTCTACGGCTAAGTCAAAAGTATGTCGAAATTGGTGAATATCTTGATAAAGCTTATGGTAGATAGGTTGAGTTAATTGACTTAAATGCATGATAATTCCTAAAGGATGAATTTATTTATGTAGGCTGATTATACTCGCTCATATTCCTATCGTCATACTTTCTATTGAGGTGTGCTAGAAATAATTATTCTCATGCTACAATTTAGGTATCTAATCATTTTGTTTTCTGGTTTTTTCCTAATGAATTCTCAGTTGTCCTTTCTTAATTCTGTATTGTCTGACGCTTCCGTTTGTAATATCCGCTACCCTATTTTATTAGAAGGTTCTAAAGCATGGTATGGCGATTTACTTTCTTCTTTTCTATCCCAAGATAATACGTCATCGCTGCTAACTGAAATTTATGGCGATATATCAATCTTAGATATTCCTTCTTTTGCTATTAAAAAAGCATTAAAAAAACTAGGTCAAGAATCTCAGTGTTTGATCATTAATATTTCAGATGAATTTAATGCAAATGCGATCAATGCAATATGTGGAACCTTGGTTGGAGGAGGGCTTGTTTTTTTTGTTAAAGATAAGAACTCGCAGTTACCGTCCACATTAATACAGTGGATCTCTGGCTTTAAAACAGAAATGATATGTTTATCTGAAGAATTATCGATTCCTCAGTATGAACGTCCTGAAAATGGTTCTACCGTATTCACATCAGAAGTGTATGCATCAAATGATCAAGAAGTTGCGGTTTCAGCAATTAAGAAAGTCGTTACTGGACATGCGAAGCGTCCTTTAATTATTACCGCAGACAGAGGAAGAGGGAAATCATCAGCGATTGGTATTGCGATTGCAGAATTAGTGTTATCTCATAAATTAACGATCGCAATTACGGCACCACAAAGAGCCAGTGTTGATGAAATATTTTCTCATGCCGCTAGAGTTTCTATTCAACTGGGAATGCCTGTAGAACATAACAAAAATACACTTATCATTAATGGGAGTTCAATACTCTATATTGCACCGGATGAGTTAGTACGAGGCGAGCATTTAGTTGATGTCGTTTGTGTTGATGAAGCTGCTGCTATCCCTGCGCCAATGTTACTTTCATTATCTGAAAAATACTCTCGTATGATATTTTCAACAACAATCAATGGTTATGAAGGAACTGGGCGTGGTTTTGAAATTAAATTTAAACAGAGTCTAGCCAAAATAAGACCAAATTATCGAACTCTTGAAATGATAAAACCAATTCGTTGGAATGATAACGATCCATTAGAATTGTGGTTGAGTCATGTTTTTTTATTAAATCACGCCACGTCAGTAGATATTGAGTCTGAGTCTTTCTCTATTTCTTCTCGCGATATTTATTTTCGTCGTGTTAATACCGATGAATTATTAAGTAGTGCTTCACTATCCCAATCTCTTTTTTCTTTATTAGTCTCTGCTCATTATCAAACATCGCCTAACGATTGGATTTCTTTACTTACAGATACATCGTTAGAGTGTTGGGTTGGTATCGATAAAAAGACAAAGGCACTTATCGCTTGTACATTAATTTCTATTGAAGGGAATCTAGATAACGATCTTATTTCTGCCATACAGTGCGGAACTCGTCGTCCAAAAGGTCATTTAGTACCGGTCTCTTTAACACAAATATTGTGTATTGATGAACCTGCAATACAACATTGTGCCCGTATTATGAGAATTGCTATTGCTGTAGATTATCAAGGTAGAGGGATTGGTTCTGAATTTATTCATACTCTTTCTGAATATTATGCTGACGAGGGAATGGATTATTTAGGGACAAGCTTTGGTTCTACTTTTGAATTGAATCTATTTTGGTCTCAGTTAGGGTTTGGCTTTGTACGTTTAGGAATAACAAAAGACAAAGCAAGTGGTACCCATTCATTATTGGCGATTAAACCGTTATCGTTAAAATCACTTGAATGGAATCAAATTGCTGTTGAGTATTTCCATACATCGTTTCCTGAACAGTTAATGTCAGTATTCTCTCATTTAGGAATGAATGAATCAAAAGGGCTTTTATCTTCTTGTATCACTTCCAATCGACTAACACCAATTATGTTGAAAAGAGTTAGTGTGTACACAAAAGGTGGGTTAGGTGTTGAAGTGATTGGGTATGAATTACGAATGTTTGTTTTATCGAATATATTGTTATTAGATTCACTCTCTTTAATACAGCAGCAATTAGTTATTACAAAGCTTTTGCAGCTGAATGAGTGGAGTGAGGTGATTAAAATTACAGGGCTCTCAGGAAGGCGCGAAGCGGAATTAGTATTACGCGAATCTATTCAGTCAATCCTTATCAATTTACAGTGTAAATCATCTTAACCTTCAGTCTTCCTCTCTTTTAAATTTACAGTGTAAATCGAACACGCAGTATCAATTTACACTGTAAATCTGTTGTCTACTCTCTCTTCTTAGAAAAGCATTAACTAACCTCTAATATTCTCTTCATTTATATCGTGTCAAATAGTGAATATGATATATTCTTGATGTAATGGAAATGTTATTCATTCACCGCGTGGTCAAGGGATTTTTAAATGAATGAAAAAGGATTGAATCGTCTTAAAAAAGATGAGCTTGAATTTGTCGATGATAAAACAGCGGCATTACTTCTTAATACCCCAACAAATGCAAAAATTCTTTTATGGATAATTGCTGTCTTCTTTTGCATCTCTATAGCATGGGCTTCATGGGCAGAGATTGATAAAGTAACGGTAGGGCAAGGAAAAGTAATTCCATCTTCCCAATTACAGATAGTACAAAACCTTGAGGGCGGCTTAGTAAAAGACATGCTCGTAAAGGAAGGTGACCAAGTTACGAAAGGCCAACAATTATTATTAATTGATGACACTCGATTTCGTTCTGATTTTAGAGAGCGTAAAAAGCAACTCATAAATTTAACGGCGAGTGCTCAGCAACTATCTGCTTCGATGGACAGTATTCTTATTCAAGATATCAACAATAAAAAACGTTGGAAAGAATCCGTTATTATTTCGAATGATAAATTAGTGTTTGATGATGAGTTTAAAAAAGAAAATCCGATCGTTGCCCAAAGACAAATGGCTGAATACCGTGCCGACATGAATAACCTTAAAAACCGTATTTATGTATTCGATCAGCAAGTAGCACAAAAACAACAAGATTTACTTGAATTAAAATCTCGAGTGAAAAACTTACAAAAAGGCTATGGATATGCAAGAAAAGAATTAGCGATAACAAAACCGTTAGCTGATGAGGGGGTTGTTCCTCGTATTGAATTATTGAAACTTCAACGTCAATTGAATGATACGAAGAGAGAACTTACATCTACGGAATTAAAAATCCCAGTGTTAATTTCTGAAGCACAAGAAACAATCCTTAATCGTATTGATGCTGCGTTGAAGTTTCGCTCTGAACAACAAGAAAAGCTAAACACGATTCAAGATAAATTATCGGCACTTACTGAGTCCCAAGTTGGTTTAAAAGATAAAGTAAATCGAACTGTCGTTTTATCACCGGTGACAGGCACAATTAAAAAAATATATATCAATACGGTTGGTGGCGTTATTCAACCTGGAATGGATTTAATTGAGATTGTTCCGACTGAAGATACGTTGTTGATTGAAGCAAAAATTGCTCCGCAAGACATTGCCTTTTTAAGACCGGGGCTTTCTGCCATTGTTAAATTTAGTGCGTATGATTTCACTCGTTATGGTGGATTAAAAGGCGTTCTCGAATTTATCAGTGCTGATACGATCCAAGATGAAGAAGGAAATAGTTTTTATCTTGTAAGAATAAGAACATCACAAGATGAACTTGCGATAGAGAAACAATTTCTTATTATTCCTGGAATGACCGCGTCGGTCGATGTTATTACAGGAAAACGCAGTATTTTGGATTATTTACTAAAACCAATTGTTCAAGCGAAAAGTTCTGCTTTAAGAGAGTAACTATGTGGAGAAGGAGCGTTAGACAGAATGAGAGCTAAATGGTTAGTTGTTCCTTTAATTTTGTTCTCTATTGGCTCTATTGCATTTACGAAGCAAGATCTTGCTTGGATAAAAGCGGTTAAAGGTGAGTATGGAGAAAGAGCAGGTAAACGGGTTTCTGCTTGGCGAAATTTGATTGAAGACATTGAGAATCAATCGGAGAACGAAAAGTTAGAACAAGTGAATCGGTTTTTTAATCAGCTCTATTTTGTTGATGATATTAAATTATGGGGAAAGAAAGATTATTGGGCTACTCCTTTAGAGTTTCTTGGTAGTAATGCTGGGGATTGTGAAGATTTTACGATAGCCAAATATTTTTCTTTATTAGAACTTGGCGTACCAGATAAAAAACTCAGACTTATTTATTTGAAAGCGTTAGAGCTTAATCAGTTTCACATGGTTTTAGCTTATTACCCTACACCATCAGCAATTCCATTAATTTTAGACAATTTAGATAAAGAAATTAAACCAGCAACGCAAAGAACCGATTTATTGCCTATATACAGTTTTAATGGTCAACATTTGTGGTTGATGAAAGGCAAAGGAAATGGACAACAGGCAGGGAGGTCATCTCGATTAAGTTTATGGAATGACTTACGACAAAGAAACAAAGGCCTGAGGTTAAACCACCCAATTATAAATTATGATGAGTAAGTAAATGACATTATATAAACAGCTCGTATCATGGATGACAGCCGTCTTTTTATTGTTACTGATATCTGTCTTTGCGATTGAATTTCGCACCACTCAGACCTTCTTAGAGAACCAACAGCGCTCAGAAGTAAATAACACGATCAATTCGATGGGCCTCGCTCTTGCTCCTTATTTAGAAAATGAGGATAAAGTTGCAGCAGAATCTGTGATTAATGCTTTATTTGATGGCAGTTATTATTCTGCTGTGAGATTAACGTTATTAAGCACAAATGAAGAAATTGTTAGAGTCTATCCAATTAAAATCGAAAATGTTCCTAAATGGTTTACGGATTTAAATTTATTTAGAACAATTTCAGAGAATCGAGTTATTACGAGCGGCTGGATTCAATTGGCTGAAGTTGAGATCGTTACTCATCCAGGGTATGCCTATCAACAGCTTTGGAATTCTTTAACGCAATTGGGAATGATCTTTTTCATCGTAATAGGCTTAGGGATTGTTGTTATTTCAATGGTTGTGAAAAGAGCCCTGTCTCCGCTGCAATCTATTGTTATAAAAATGAAAGAAGTCTCAGAGAATAATTTTGATACTAAATTAGCAAAACCAAAAACGAAAGATTTAGAAGCAGTGATTTCTGGTATTAATTCAATGTCTTCGCAAATTTCATTGAGTTTTAAAGCTCAAGTGCAAGAGGCTGAAAAACTAAGGGACCAAGTCTATCTTGATCCAATTTCAGGATTGGGGAACCGTTCATTTTTTATGGGCCAACTTAATACGTGGTTATCTGAGTCTTCAAAAGGTGGTATTGCAATATTAAAAGTTAACTTTATCAATAGGGTGTACGAGCAAGACGGTTATGAAGCTGGAGACGCTCTCGTTCATCAGTTGGCTAATTTATTAAAAGCGACACTCCCTAGTTCTAATGTCACATTAACTCGTTTAAATTCCTCTGAGTTTGGTTTCATTTTCCCTAACATAGAAGAAGTTGAATTAAAGCTTGCAGCTGAAAATATTATTGCTTATACGCAAGATATTAAGGGCGATCCGACGGCGACTGCGCCTGTTGATGCTGAGCTTGGTGTTGTCTTTAATGAAAATAGAAAAACAACAACAGAGATCCTTTCTTTAGTCGATAACGCATTAACTCAAGCGCATGCTACCCCTGAATTATTGTTTGGGTTTATTGCTGATGAAAGTCAACATCAGTTAATGGGTAAACAACAATGGAAGCAATTTGTTGATGAGGCGATTAGTGAGCAACTGTTTAATTTTACACTTCAACTAGCAACCGCTCGTATTGGTACTGTATTTCATCAAGAAGTGTTTTCAGCTATTGAGAAAGAGGGGCAACGTTATTCTGCCAATCAATATTTGTTTGCTTTAGAGCAATTAAATGAAACAACCTCATTTGATCAATTTGTTATAAGCACAATGCTTGAGAGAATTAAAACCCAAGAGATAACACAACCAGTGGCGATCAATTTAGCGAATGGAAGTGTAGCAAATCCAAGCTTTGTACGTTGGTTGACAGCTATTTTGAAAAAAAATAAAGAAGCAATGCCTTTGTTGCACTTTGAGATCCAAGAAAGTGCTTTTATTGAGAGTGAGGATCATACGGCTTTATTATGTAATGTTATCCGAGAATCTGGTGCAGAGTTTGGTGTTGATAACTATGGTCGTAATTTTGAATCTTTAGAATACATCAAAGTATTTAGACCTAAGTACGTGAAATTAGATTATTTATTTACACACCAATTGGATGACGAAAAGCAACGCTATATTTTAACGTCAATATCAAGAACGGCACAAAGTCTGGGTATTACAACGATTGCCTCTCGTGTTGAAAATAAAGAGCAATTAGAGTTGTTATCTGAGCATCATATTGATGTTTTCCAAGGTTTTTTTGTTAATGAAAAAGTGAAGGATGAGTAGTATGAAAGATTCCTTATTGCATTCACTTTGTTATGTAAGCAGTTACTACGGCCAGTTGAATTCTCCAGAGGCTTTGATTAATGGCCTTCCATTACAAGATGGCAAATTAACACCGATGTTATTTTCTCGTGCTGCTGAAAAGGCAGGGTTAATAGCAAAAGAAAATCGAACTGAATTACGTCATATTCCCTCATTGATATTACCTGTGGTTTTATTATTAAAAGAGGGTGAATCTTGTGTATTAATTGGGTTTGATGCTGATAAGAAAGAAGCTGAAATCATAGTTTCAAGTTCAGATATGCTTCCTATTTCAATTTCTGTTGAAGATTTAGAATCTCAATATACTGGACGGTATTTCTTATTGAAAAAGAAATTTCGTTATGATGATCGTTCCCCAGAAATTTTAAAGAAGCGAGAAGGACATTGGTTTTGGAGTACCTTATTTGAATCGAAGCATATTTATCGAGATGTGTTTCTTGCTTCTATATTGATTAATATTTTTGCGATAGCAACACCTATGTTTACTCGGCTGGTGTACGATAAAGTAGTTCCTAACCTTGCTTTTGAATCTCTATGGGTTTTGGCTTCTGGTATTTTTATTGTCTTTGTTTTTGATTTCGTACTGAAATACTTACGTGGTTATTTCATTGATGTTGCAGGTAAAAAATCAGATGTGTTAATTTCATCGAAATTATTTCAAAAAGTTCTTGGAATTAGAATGGAGGCGAAGCCACCTTCTGTTGGTGCATTTGCTCGACATTTGCAAGAGTTTGAGTCTATCCGGGAATTTTTTACATCAGCAACGATAGCGTCATTAATTGATTTACCTTTTGCTCTATTGTTCTTATTTATTATATATCTGATTGCGGGACCGATTGTTTTAGTTCCTATTGTCGGCATTGTATTATTGTTAATTCATGCGGCCATCATTCAGGGCCCTCTAAAGAAAACGATTGAAGAAGGTTCTCGATTGTCTTCTCAGAAGTACGCAAATCTTATTGAAAGTTTGGTTGGATTAGAGACGTTAAAATTATTTAATGCTCAAAGCCAATTTCAATATCGCTGGGAAGAAGCGGTAACGCATATTTCTAATTGGAGCATTAAAAGCCGTCGTATTACGGATTCTATTCAAAATATGGCGGGGTTTGTTCAGCAAGCGGTGAACATTGGAATGATTATTGTTGGTGTTTATTTAATTGCTAATGGTGATTTAACCATGGGAGCATTGATTGCTTCTACCATGTTAAGTGGTAAGGCGATTGGTCCTTTGGTGCAGATATCTTTGCTATCTACACGTTATAACCAAGCTAAGTCTTCGATGACTATCATTGAGCAATTAATGGCAATGCCTGATGAGCAAGAAGAAGGTAAGCGTTATATTCATCGACCGGTTCTTCAAGGCAAAATTGAATTAGATAAAGTGACATTTAACTACCCTGAAGCTCAAATGTCTGCCGTTCGTGATATTAGCTTGACGATTAACCCTGGTGAAAAAGTAGCGATCATTGGTCGGATTGGTTCAGGTAAAACAACATTAGAACGTCTCATTATGGGGCTCTATCAAGCTACTGAGGGCTCTGTACGAATTGATGATACCGATATCTCCCAATTGCATCATGTCGACGTACGACGCAATATAGGCTGTGTACCGCAAGACATTACTTTATTTTATGGTTCTATCCGAGAAAATATTATGCTTGGCCGAGAGTTATCTGATGACAGTGAAGTGATGGAAGCGGCAAACCGTGCAGGGGTAACCGCTTTTACACAGCAAGATCCTGCTGGATTAGAGAGACAAGTTGGGGAAGGGGGCTTATTACTTTCTGGTGGTCAGCGTCAATCTGTTGCGATAGCGAGAGCATTAATTGGTAGGCCTCCTGTATTGCTTTTAGATGAGCCAACAAGCAGCATGGATAATCGTTCTGAGTTATTGTTTAAGAATCAATTATCTCATTTGAAACCGTCAGAGACCTTAATTTTAATTACGCATAAAACATCAATGCTTGATGTGGTTGATAGGGTCATTGTTATGGAAAAAGGTCATATCATTGCTGATGGACCAAAAGCAACGGTATTAAATGAATTAAAGACGGGTAAAGTCAGAGCCGTGAGTTAGTTTTATTTTCTTGTCGCTAAAAAAA
>SAMEA5043647__coassemble_201_pt1 | contig 11856 bp, 9 predicted proteins | sample SAMEA5043647__metabat2_low_PE_001 | metagenome-assembled genome bin SAMEA5043647 (sample SAMEA5043647) | Gadus morhua | reverse complement strand
GGTCGATACCAAACACGCTCTGCTTCTTGGCAACACTGAGTCTTATCACAACCAATAAGTTCACGAGTTAACTTTCCCTTTCTAACCCAGAGCTCAAGCATTGCATCAACACCATCTTCACTCATACTGAACTTTTTCGCTAGGGTCAGTCTTTCTACCCGACCCTCTTCATCAATATATTGCTTAAGCTCAGTGAGTATCATACTAATGCCGCCTCTTGGTTTTCAACCTCTCGACTCTTTCTCTTCAACGCTAAATAAGTCACAGCCATTGCAGCTAGTGAAATCGCAATCCACATACTGCTTGTCATTGGCGCATTAGAGAAATTTGCAATTTGGTAAAATAATGTTGAAGACACATAAGCCAACAACATCGTCCAACCAGCAATAAAATAAGAATATTGACGACCAAATTCACGCATATAAGCCCCCATTGCAGCAACACATGGTGTATACAGCAAGATAAAGATTAAATACGCCATTGCACTTGCACTCGTTACAAAATACGTTTGTAAGTTACCAAAGATAGAGCGTTCTACACCTTGGTCTGCCGCGACTGCCGCACTGTCTGTTAAATCTCCTACTTCAACCCCTAATGGATCTGAATAACTAAGACCCGTTAAGTTCTCAGGGATCGACATTACAGCTTCTTCAAGGCTAGCCATAAGATTAAATTCAGCATCATCTCCCGCAGGATCAGCATATAAGCTGTTTAATGTACCCACAACCGCTTCTTTAGCAAAAATACCCGTGATAATACCGACGGTTGCAGGCCAGTTGTCTTCTTGAATACCAATTGGCGCTAATATCGGTGTCACAATTTGAGCCGCTTTTGATAATACTGAATTTTCACTGTCTTCGTTACCAAATGAACCATCCATACCCAATGAGTTAAAGAAGCTTAAAATAGTCACTACCACAACAATAGTTTTACCGGCACCAAGAACAAAGCGCTTCAACTTCTGCCATGTTTTAATCATGATGTTACGTACCGTTGGAAATTCATAATCAGGAATTTCCATAATGAACGTATCACTACGACCAGGATAGATAGTATGTTTTAGCAGTAAGCCGGTAAATACAGCGGCTAAAATACCTAAAAAGTACAAACCAAACACAACATTTTGTCCATTTTCTGGAAAGAATGCCGCAGCAAACAACGCATAAACAGGCAAGCGTGCACCACATGACATAAATGGCGCCATTGAAGCCGCTAGTTTACGTTCACGCTCCTGCTCTAACGTTCGAGTTGCCATAATGGCAGGAACGTTACAACCAAAACCAAGCACTAAAGGAACAAACGCTTTACCAGGTAAACCAATTTTTTGCATTACTTTATCAAGAACAAAAGCAGCACGAGCCATGTAGCCTGAGCTTTCAAGCAAAGATAAAAATAGGTATAAACAACCGATAACAGGAATAAATGTTGCAACAGTTTGAATACCACCACCAACACCATCAGCAATCAATGTCACTAGCCAAACCGGTAAATGGTTATCTAATAAATAATGACTTCCATCTACCAATAGTGCACCCACACCGATATCAAAGAAATCGATAAATGCGCTGCCTATATTGATAGAAAACATGAACATTAAGTACATAACGAAGAAAAAGAAAGGAATACCAACCCATTTATTCAAAATTACACTATCAATTTTTTCGCTTACGCTGTGGCTTAGTCCACCTTCTTGACGACGTAACTTTTGGCATAGTTGATGTAAAAAAGTATATCGACAATCTGCAATATGGAAATCCGCTTCAACTTCGGTCGTTAAGACATTCGCAATGTTAGCAATCGCATTTCGTTTATCAGCTTCTAATGTATTTAACACTAATGCATCATTCTCTAATGCTCTGATCGCTAAAGAACGACTTGATGCGTATTTACTTGAGAATAAATGAGACGCTTCTTTTATTGCCGCTTCAACTCTATCACCATACGATAATTCAAGCGGTGCCATTTTAATGCCTTGGGCAATGGATTTATGCAGTTTTTCTTTAAACTTATGTACTTGACCATTATTATTCGCAGAAAGAGCTAAAACTGGGCAACCTAACGTTTTTTCTAATCCCTTGATATCTAATACTTGTCGTTGACGCTTTAATACATCCATCTTATTTAGCACAACAATCATTGGTCGACCCAATTCACGTAACTGCAATGTCATGTATAAACTGCGCTCTAAGCACGACGCATCAACCACATTAATAATAACGTCGGCATCATGAGTAAGCACGGCGCGTGAGGCAATGGTTTCATCAAGACTGTTTACATCATTACCACTATCCAGCGCGTAGATACCCGGTAAATCCGTTAATAAAAATTCATCGCCAGAACAGATATATTTACCTGTTTTCTTCTCGACCGTAACACCAGCCCAATTACCAACTTGTTGCTTTGCGCCTGTTAATCCATTAAATAAGGTTGTTTTACCGCTGTTTGGATTTCCTACAGTTAATACCTGATACTGCATTTTATAATTCCTTAACTGTAATCTGTTCTGCTAGATTTTTACGAATGGCAAGAGAAGTACCTCTTACACTGATCTGTAACGGGTCACCCATTGGAGCCTTACGCAATATAGAAATTTCAGTATGTGGCAGCATTCCCATTACCATTAATTTCTTTCTTGTATCCGTTGGTAATAAAGACATGTCTGTTACAACGGCTTTTTTACCGCTTTCTAATTGCGCTAAATTCATTCAAAGCTCCACGATAGTGAGAATCATTATTATTTCGTTTCATTTTATAACTAACTGTTACTTTTATCTTGCGCTAAATCAATTTTTTTCAGTAAATTGACAAAAATACTATAAATAACGATTTTTAATCGAAAATAAGATCGTGATACTGCTTCAAAAAAACGTCAATCACGTTAATTTAAATATGTATTGAATTGACGTCGAAAATGACACAAATATAGGACAAATACGACATGGAAATATAGTTATTTAAAAACAACAACTTAAATTAAAAATATCGATTTGTCGTATTTATCCTTATCGATTGGCGTTATTTTGATATGTAAAAAAAGGCGGTGGGATTATAGTTATTCCATCGAGAGGGAGACCTCTTAATTTTTATTCTATAAGAGGAAACAAGAGAAATCTTACTTCCTCGGCAGCAAGCGAAGGTGCCTTTGGTACCCGTGGCGTCGTCCCCCCGGCGACGCCACGATCTTTTTTTTCTTTCCTTATTAAGTCCCTTACCTTATATCTACAATATAAAATCCCATCGCTATAAAATTTCATTCTCAGAAACAAACTGTGTCGGTGATAAACCATAATGACGCTTAAAGCGCTTACTAAAATAAGAAGGATCATTAAATCCGGATTCAAACGCTGCATTAGCCACTTTATTTCCTGAAATTAACATTTCACACGCTTTTTCTAATCTGATTTCTGTCACATACTCCATGAATGAACGTTGCGTTATTTGTTTAAACTTTCTCTGCAGATTGCGTTCAGAGGTGTATAGCAATTTAGCTGCCGCACTTGTACCAAAAGTAGGGTCACCGTAAGACTGTTCAACTAAACGATATACATCAATTAACCATTGTTGTTGATTATCATCTTTATCATTATCAATCTTATAATTAAATTTCTCAGGTCTTTCTACTAACGCATCAACAGCCACAGGCCAAGATAATTTTATTTCACCATTACTGGCTTCATTTTTAACTAATACAAAATGCCCACCATTTTGTATGGTAAGCAATTTTACAGATGATAACCCTAACGCTGCTTGACTCATGATTTGAAGGTGTTGAGAAAGATCAATTCGTTTTAGCTCATCGAGTTCATTGTCATTGATGACCTCTCCTGAACTTAAGAATTGCACGTGGATCTCCCCATTATCATGAAATAAAACAATTTCTACTTGTTGTCCAAAATCACTTCTTTTTAATAAATTAAATAGCATATTATTAAAAATCGTATCGATAAAAAGAGGCTCAACAAAAATAGAACACCCTTTAGAATCATCACATAATATTAACTCCACTCCTTTAGAGTAAAACTCATCTTTCCAACTCTTAATAGCGGCAGTAAGTAACGGCTGTAGTACTTGATTCATTCTTCTATTTTTTTGCAAATCGGCAAACGACTCTAATTGAGTTAATTGCTGTAAAAGCTGTAAGCTATACTCACACTGATTAGCCAATGACAAGTTAGTTAACGATCCCTTTTTGTATAGGTTTACTTGAATGTCTTTAATCGGTTGTTGCGCTTGCTCTGCCATCTCAGCAATAACATGTTGTCGCACAGTAAGTAACTTTTGCAACTGGCGATTACTTGATGTTAATACCTTCCCTTGATTACTCAATTGCTTCGTTTTTACTCCCACGCTTTTTCTTAAATTTTCATTACTTCTCTTAATTTCTTTAGAGCGCCAGTAATATATAGCAATGACAACGCTAACCAAGCTGACAAAAAGTAAAAAAACAAACCAAGGAGCAAAAAACCAGGGTACTTCAATATAGAAAATAAACTCTGTGACATTACTGCTTCTTTGCCCATCATTCTTAGGTCTGATCCGTAGTGTGTACTTACCTGGATTTAATGAGTCAAAAATCAACAAGTTACCTTCAAAATCTAACCACGATTCATCATTAGAACCCATCAATTGAAACGATAAATATTTATTCTGAAATTCCGGTAAAATACCAAATAAGAAAGAGATACTAGAACCATAAGGGACTTGTTTTGTTAATTTATTATCCTCGCCATAACTAACAATACGATCCCCCACTTTTACTTTGCCAAAGACCACCTTCGGCTTCGTTATTTGATACTCAATAAGATCTTGCTCATTAACAAAGATCACACCATCTTTGCTTGCGAAAAGCATTTTACCCGCAGGAGAAATAGAACAAAGATTAGGCAATAATTCATTATTAATTAACCCTCTTTGGCTACCAAAATGTTTCATTAAGCGGCCTTGGTGGGTGTATAAAGAAAGCCCTTTACTAGAAGATAGCCATACACCTTTGCTACTTGGCAGTACACAATGAGGGGTTATATATTCAGCAGGGAGTTTGATGTCTTTACGAACCCCATTAAGTAGGGTCAATTGTAGGCCGTAGTTACTTACTATCCATGAATTACCATATTCAGTATCAGCCATATCTAAAATGCTGCCTGTATGGCTATAAGCATAATCAAACGTTAATGCTCCATTAGAATATTGATACAAACCAACATTTGTGCCAATAGAAACTCGTCCATCTTTATTCTCATAAATGTGCGTAATTTGAGTGGAGTATTTCTGTTGAATTGCCCAATAAAAACCTAAAGGAACCAATTTATTTTCTGCTACATTGTATTTATACAGCCCCTTTTTGCTTGAAAACCATAATGTTTGGGTTGAATCAATAAAGATATGTTCGATGTTTTGTGTCGATAACGATTTTAATGCATTCGGAGTCGTTCTTTTCTGGTTATACCGATCAATTCTCTCCACGCCAAAAGACGTTGCTGCCCATATTGAGTCAGAATCATAAGAAAGATCATTAATTGGCTTTGCTATTATTTTTCGTAAGCTTTTCTTTATATTATGTGAATCAACCAAAAACAAGCCAGTAGATGAGCCTAACCATGCCAATTCATCTGGTGTTTGTAAGACCGAATTAATTTCATTCACGTCTAAACTGCCATTGGCTTCTTTATAACGAATGCGTGTAAATAATCGACTACTATCCGAGTAATAACTGACGCCATTATCTGTCGCTATCCATAACCCATTATTTTTATCGGCAAGTAATGCATAAATTTTATTTCCTTCAAGAGAGTAATCATCTCTAAGAACTGAATTAAATTTGTGGTATTTTTTATTTTTTATATTCCATTGATATAACCCACCATCAGTCCCAAACCAAAAAAGCCCATCCGTCTCGGCAAAAGAAATAAATGACGCGTTTATCGGTAACTTTTGTTTAATCAATAGGTTATTTTTTGTTAACTCCATCATCCAAATGCTGTCATGTGTCCCTAGAATGATTTGATTTGTCACCTTCGAATAAAAAATCGTATCTATATATTGCCCTAAATATAAAGGGGCAAAACTTTCTGTTATCGTATCAAATTCAAAAATCCCTTCAGAGGTAGAAACTAACCAACGCCCATTAACATTGATAGCACCAGTGATCGTGATTTGATCCAGAATAACGCTTGTATTTGATTCATTTATCATTGACGACGAGAAAGATTCGGTTAACGGATTATAAACAAAGAAGTACTCGTCATCGTTTCCCCACAGCATCCCATTGGTACTATTAAGCATGCTCACTTTTTTTGAGGCAGGTAAAGGCTGCTCGTCCCTAAACCCCTCTTTATGAGACCATGATTTAATTACATTGTCTTTGATATACCAAAAACGCCCATCAAATAAGGTAATTTTTCTTGGTAATTCAGTTTGAGATTTTTTACCTAGCGTGAAAATATTTTTACCATCAAACAAATGCAGTTGACCATAAACATCATACATCCACAACGCTCCATCTTCTCGAAGGAAGAGTTGTTGCGCCGTAATGTATTGTCCATCAGCATAGATAGGCATAGGGTAAAAAATAAAATTTTCTGAAAGAGAAAAGCTTGAAGCAGAGAAAAGAAGGCAAACACTTGTAAAAAGTATTTTAATGAAAGACATCTACTCGCCTTGATATATTGATAAGTGAAAGACTTACATAATAAAAAAACTCTCTACACTTATCAATAAAAGCCGTGATTCTGTATTCATTCCTATTGTAATCGATACAAAATGTGCTTTTTCACTCTCAAAACGCCACATTCGACCCATTAAAAAGAGCAATAAAGATTAAACTTTATTACTCTTTTTTTATTCTATTCATTCTAGGCTGTTAGAACTAACGTTCCAAAAAATGCTAGGCCTGAAAATACAGCGACAGTAGTAATAAGTGCGAATTTAAAATCACGATCCATAATAGCTCCTTGCCATGTTGTTTGTAACAAAAAATTAACACCAATTTGAAGTATGTTCAAGGAATAGACACAGTTAATCAATCAAGTTGGTATTAGAGTCACAATGTCAGCATAATAATCACTTCTATGAAATGGAATTCTAGGGGAACACATGAATCGATTAACATTATTTACACTATTAGCTTTTATGCCACTTTCTGCCTTTTCTCAGATCTATATCACGCCTTCCATTGGCTACGCTTCTGGCGGTGAAGTTGAAACCGTTAATGATGACATTCTCGATTTAAAAGCAGATACCGCTTATTCATTAAGTATTGAGACCGATTATGATTTAGGTCGAATTGGCTTATTTTATAGCAATCAAACCAATGATGTTGATGGTGTAAACCTCAAATCAAAACTTCAATATTTGCATTTTCAAAGCGCTTTAGATTATCAATTAACACATAACCTAAGCTCTTTCTTAGGTTTAAGTATTGGTACAACTTACTCTGATGTTGATTGGGTTGATGACAGTCTTCACTTTTCAGCAGGCGCATTTGCTGGTTTGCAATACCATTTTACGGATCATTTTGCATTGCAGTTCGAGGGCCGTTGGTTAGGGACTTCTATGAATAGTAGTGTTGATAGCACCTGCGCTTCAAACTCAGCAAGCAGCACTTGTGTAATAAAATACGAAAGTGATTGGGTGAACCAGTTTCAAGCTAACGTAGGCTTTCGTTTCAATTTCTAACAATTAAAAAAACACAATACTTCGACTATTAAGCATTTCATTTTCATTAATTTAAAATGAAATGCTTATTTTCCCATCATTTGGGCTTTTTTATAAAAAAACACAATCAATTATTTAACCATTAATTAACAATAGTAAACTTTATATACATTCCCCCCTATAAAACCATACTCTAGTTATAACCAAAAAATCAGCATAATCGACTATTTAGTACAAATTGCACTACCTTTTATTCATATTGCCTTAACAATTATTAATAGGTAATCTGCCTGTAATGCTTAGCTAATCCATCTAGTTTGAGCAAATTTATTTCAAATTTAATAGAGAATGATACTAAACAAGCTTCAATTCTCAGGGAAAAGTTTTTTAAAGGAGTGTTTTATGAAGCGTGAACAATGGGGTTCTCGAGCAGGATTTATTCTTGCCGCAGTAGGTTCTGCTATCGGATTAGGTAATATTTGGCGTTTTCCATACATGGCGTATGAGAATGGCGGCGGTGCTTTCTTCATCCCTTATCTATTTGCAATGCTAACTGCTGGTATTCCATTTATGATAATGGAATTTGGTATGGGTCATAAATACAGAGGTTCTGCACCTCGTGCCTTTGCAAAATTAAATCAAAAATATGAATGGCTTGGTTGGTTCCAAGTATTAATCGCAGCGGTAATCGCCGTTTATTACGTGGCCGTTATTGGTTGGGCTATCTCTTACTTCAGTATGTCTTTTTCACAAAGTTGGGGACAAGACACGAATGCCTTTTTCTTTGGTGAGTACCTACAACTAGGTGATAACTCTCCAAGCAAACTAGGTAGCATTCAATGGCATATAGCAATTCCAATGGTGATTGCTTGGGCGATTACCTTCGCCGCTATTTTTGGCGGTGTTAAGAGCGGTATTGAACGAGCAAGTAAAATCATGATGCCTTTACTCTTTATCATGGTTATCGCACTTATTGGACGTATGGTCTTCTTACCGGGCGCATTAGATGGTCTTAACTATCTATTCCAACCTGATTTCAGCAAAATAACCGACCCTAAAGTATGGTCAGCGGCTTATGGACAAATATTTTTCACATTAAGTGTTGGTTTTGCAATCATGTTAGCTTATTCAAGTTACTTACCTGAGAAATCAGATATAAATAACAATGCTTTCATGACCGTATTGATCAACTGTGGTTTTTCTATTATTGCTGGTATCTTAATCTTCTCTATCTTAGGCAATATGGCCCAAGAACAAGGGAAACCATTAACAGAAGTTGTTAGTGCTGGTGTGGGTCTTGCCTTTGTAACTATCCCTGCTGCCATTAACTTATTGCCTGCTCCTTATATTTTAGGTCCTCTGTTTTTCCTTGCTCTTGTTGTTGCAGGACTAAGCTCTCATATTTCTATTATTGAGGCCGTGACTTCTGCCTTTATTGATAAGTTAAACTGGTCACGTAAAAAAGCAGCGTCTGTTGTTTGTGGTACAGGTTTAGTTGTGTCAATGGCCTTTGCAACCAATGGCGGTCTGTTATTACTTGACCTAGTCGATTACTTTATTAATAACATAGCTCTACTTGCAAGTTGCTTACTTGAACTCATTATTATGGGGTGGTTAGTTAAACTTACTGATATTCGTAAGCATGTAAATGCAATATCTGAATTTACAATAGGTAAATGGTTTGAAATCTGCCTCCGCTTTATTAGCCCGGCATTCTTAATCGTTATCCTTGGAACTAATATTGTAAATACGATTACAGATGGTTACGGTGGTTATGCACAATCAGATCTACTGATCCTTGGTTGGGGTCTTATCGCTGCAATGTTAGTTGTTGGGATTGTTATTAATAAAACAAGTAAGGAAGCTTAATATGACAACTGGTGCAATTATTATGATGGTTATTGGTTTAGGAATTACTTGGGGTGGCGCTGCCATCTGTATTCGTAAAGCGATGAAAAGTGAATAACCTCAGCCCTAAACAATAGTAATATAAAGCAGATCTTCGGATCTGCTTTTTTATTTCTCCTAAGGTGTAAATTAATGACGATACTTTATTCATTTCGACGCTGTCCTTATGCAATGCGCGCTCGATTAAGTCTTTTACTCTCTCATCGTACCGTGATGCTACGGGAGATAGAATTAAAGCATAAACCAGAAGCCCTACTTATAGCATCCTCTAAGGGAACGGTGCCTGTTTTAGTTAAAGATAATGGCTGTGTTATAGATGAGAGTTTGGACATTATGAAGTGGGCTTTAATCGACTCAGATCTTCTTATTAATGCCACAGAAGAGATGCATCTTTTAATTCAAGAAAATGATCATGAATTCAAAGGATGGCTAGATAAATATAAATACTCAGATCGCTACCCTGAACATTCCGAAGCCTATTATCGCGAACAAGGAGAGATATTCTTGGAAAAGATAGAGAGTCGATTATCAACATCAACAATGCTTTTTAATGAACAATACAGCTTTGCAGATATTGCCATTTTACCCTTTATCAGACAATTTGCTTTTGTGGATATTCAATGGTTCAAACAAAGTAACTATACTCTTACTCGACAATGGCTTGATCACTTTATAGAGTCACACTTATTCCTTTCCATTATGACAAAATACCCGACTTGGTTAGACTCACAACATGAAGTCAGTTTCCCTCAAAATAAAGACCGTACTCTTTAGACTGGCAATAAAAAAGGAGACTCGAAAGTCTCCTTTTTTTCATTCATAAAATCAGGAATTAGTTATGGCTAATCCATTCATTCATGTCTGTTTTCAAGTTATCTGATTTAGTACCAAAAATTGCCTGAACACCAGAACCAGCAACAACAACGCCTGCTGCACCTAGTTGTTTCAGTCTGTCTTGGTTTACCGCTTCTACACTTGCTACAGAAACGCGTAAGCGAGTAATACAAGCATCTAAGTTGGTGATGTTCTCTTTACCACCAAAGGCAGCAACAAGTTCACCTGCCAATTCAGTACCAGTTACTACTGGAGCTGCATTGTCATCTTCATCTTCACGACCTGGCGTTTTAAGGTTCATTGCTTTAATCACAAAGCGGAATACGATGTAGTAAACAGCAGCGTAAACAAGACCTAATCCAATTAGAAGAGGCATTTTCTCAGCATGTGGAGATTGAACAATGAAGTCAATGAAACCATTTGAGAATGTGTGACCGTGAACAATACCTAATGCGTTAGTTAGCATGTATGCAACACCAGCAAGTACTGCGTGGATAGCATAAAGAACTGGAGCAACAAATAGGAATGCGAATTCAATCGGTTCTGTGATACCAGTAAGGAATGAAGTTAACGCAGCAGATGCCATGATACCCATTACTTTAGCACGGTTTTCAGGTTTTGCTGAATGTGCAATCGCGATTGCAGCAGCAGGAAGACCGAACATTTTAAACAAGTAACCACCAGCAAGTTGACCGAAACCATTACCCGCAGCACGAGACGCATCATCAGCGGTTAGGAAACAAGTCATAATACCGTGAACTTGTTCACCCGCATTATTTACACAAGAACCCGCTTCATAGAAGAATGGTACGTTCCAGATATGGTGTAAACCAAAAGGAATTAGAGAACGTTCAACAACACCGTAGATACCAAAAGCAGCTACTGGGTTCTGATGAGCAGCCCAATCAGAGAAAGACGCGATTACTGAACCAATTGGTGGCCAGATAACAGATAAAATCACACCCAAAGCAATTGATACAAAACCAGTAATGATAGGTACTGCACGTTTACCAGCGAAGAAGCCTAAATATTCAGGAAGTTGAATACGGTAAAAACGATTAAATGCCCAACCAGCAACACCACCCGCAAGAATACCACCAAGAACACCCGTTTCGATGCCATCAACACCCATCACTTCAGCCATTACGCCTAGTGTTGCTGTCATGATGCCATAACCAACGATAGCAGAAAGACCCGCTACACCGTCATTGTTTGTGAAACCAAGAGCAACACCAACTGCAAAGAGTAGTGCCATTTGGCCGAATACTGAACCACCAGCTTGTTCCATTAAATGAGAAACAACTTCTGGAAGGAAACTAAAGTTGGCTGCACCAACTCCTAAAAGAATACCAGCTACAGGAAGAACTGATACAGGCAACATAAGTGCCTTACCAACTTTCTGTAGATTGGCAAAAAGGTGTTTAAACATGTTTTGCTCCTAATATTTATAAATAAATTGAA
>SAMEA5043647__coassemble_771_pt1 | contig 12000 bp, 6 predicted proteins | sample SAMEA5043647__metabat2_low_PE_001 | metagenome-assembled genome bin SAMEA5043647 (sample SAMEA5043647) | Gadus morhua | reverse complement strand
TGATATTGAAAAGAATAATTATGCAAGGCTTGGAGTAATTCTACAGCCTCGTTAAGTGCTTTTTTGTTAAGTTAGAATTGTAATAAATAAGGATAGTTATGACACCTAAAGAAAGTTGTGAAAAAGAGATAGCTAGAGGGTTTAAAAAGTTCTATAAGTTTTGCGCTTCATCTGATTCTGATGATCTCAAAGATTTATTAGCAGTATTGTGTAGTTCTTTTGAAAAAATAGAAACTCTAACGAATGTTAAATTTAAAGATAATCATAGATTTATAGCAATGAAAGCATTTAGAAATTTCTCTACTCATGAGTCGGAGCTTCTAAATAATAGTAAGGCATTGTCTATCAATGGGACAACTCGAACATTTTCTGATGTCCAACTTTTATGTTTAATCCCTCAAAATACCTTAAATTATCTCTTGAGCAATCTTCGGTCTGATTTTACGAAGAAATGTATTAATGATACTGTTGTTGCTTACGATGAGTTTGTTGATATTTATCCAACCTTATTTAATTTAATTGTAGATTTATATTTTTTGGTTGATAAGCACGCTTTAACTATTGATGGAGCAGGCTTCTTATCAATTGCTCAAGCTATTAAATTTGAACAAGAAAACGGTTATTCACATCATATTGGTGGACGAATTATTATGCTCGATGGTAGTAATGTTAATACGTTCCTCAAAGAATCAATGATTGACATTAGCCTGAGTGTTGCAGAACATAGTACTCTACCTGTAGATGAAAATGGTCTTTTTTCTGGTATTTCAGCATATGAACGATCACCAAATGAGCAAGTAAAATTGATGAATGCTGATGATAAGGAATATATTTTAAACTCATTGATAAATACCAAGGCTATATCAATCAGAAAGGATGTATCAGGTAAGAATATTGGTTATATGAATAGGGTACTTCACCCAATTGAAATGGTAATTGCAAATGAGTATTTAGAGTCGCTTTAGTTCGCACTTAACAAGGCGTCAAGAGAAATCAGATCTATTGACGCTTCATCATTTCAAATCACGACATCATCATTTTATAACCTCAAAACGAATTGTACATTGAGGTGAGTCCTATCTTCATTAAATCACCCTCAACAATAAATCACTGAATTATTTGCAATTGATATGTTGTGTGTACCCAATACATATTCAAATATGCGATAATCCCCGCCATGCAGAGCTAACCTAATTAGTTCTATTTTAAAATATTTGAAACATCCAACTGAATAAATTAGAGAAGTTATGATAACAGGCGAACTAAAGAGTCAAGTCGATAAAATATGGGGCTCGTTTTGGACTGGTGGAATCAGTAATCCACTTACGGTTATTGAGCAATTTACCTTTTTACTTTTCTTACGTCGTATCGATGAAAGCCAATTATTAGAAGAAAAGAAAGCCAATATGATGGGAACCTCAGTGGCTAACCCATTGTATAAAGAAGAGCATAAAAAATTTCGTTGGCACAACTTTAAAGATAAAGATCCAGAAGTTATTTATAGCCTGTTCACCATGCCACAAACTGATAGTGACAATCTAACTGTATTTGAACACATGAAACAGTTAGGTAATTCTGCTGGTGTATTTTCACAATACATGAAAGGTGCAACTTTCATGATCCAAACACCAAAGTTACTCGATCAAGTAATCCAAATGATAGATAAAATTAAAATGGATGACCGAGATACAAAAGGTGATTTATACGAATACCTATTATCGAAAATAGCGACAGCAGGTACTAACGGTCAATTTAGAACGCCTCGCCATATCATTAAAATGATGGTTGAAATGACACAGCCTAAAAAGGGCGATACCATTTGTGACCCATCTTGTGGTACTGCGGGTTTCTTAGTTGCGGCTGGCGAATATATACATGAAAATCATGAAGATTGGTTTCATGAGCAAGCGTTTCGTGAACACTACAATAGTGCCATGTTTACTGGTATAGAGTTTGACAGCACCATGTTACGTATTGGTGCAATGAACTTACAATTGCATGGTATAGATAATCCTCAGCTTATTGGTCGTGATGCACTGAGTGAGTCAAATAAAGAAATACGTGACCAGTTTGATCTCATCCTTGCTAATCCGCCATTTAAAGGTTCATTAGATTACGATGGTGTTGAAAGCTCATTACTTAAAACGGTTAAGACTAAAAAAACAGAATTACTCTTTTTATCACTAATGCTTCGTATGATGAAGATAGGTGGTCGTTGCGCAGTGATTGTTCCTGATGGTGTATTATTTGGGTCATCGAATGCGCACAAGCAACTAAGACAAACGATTGTTGAAGGGCATAAACTTGATGCCGTTATCTCTATGCCAAGTGGTGTATTTAAGCCTTATGCTGGAGTAAGTACAGCCATCCTTATTTTTACTAAAACGAACAGTGGCGGTACTGATAATGTATGGTTTTATGACATGCAAGCAGATGGCTATAGTTTGGATGACAAGCGCAGTGAAATTAAAGACAACGACATTCAAGATATTATTTCTCGCTACCAATCATTAGATGCTGAAACGGATAGAACCCGTACAGATAAGAGTTTTTTAGTGCCATTTGATGACATCAAAAATAATGACTGGGATCTGAGTATTAATCGTTACAAAGAAATTACGTACGAAGAAGTTGAATACGATTCACCTAGTAAGATTATTGCTGATATTGAAGTGTTGGATATTGAAAGAAACAAAGCGTTAGGATTACTAAAGGGGTTATTAGGTTGATAATATCAAAATTTCTTTATCAATTAATCGATAAACCGATCTCTGGCGAATGGGGCACAGAAGGAGGAACCGTTAATGTTATTAGAACGGCTAATTTTACAAATCAAGGCATAATAGATTTTAGTAAAGTTGTAACTAGGAATATTGAAGATAAAAAGATAATAACTAAAAAGCTCCAAGAACACGATATTATTATCGAAAAATCTGGAGGTAGTCCCGATCAACCAGTAGGTAGAGTTGTTTATTTTGATAAAAAAGGCCTGTTTCTTTGTAATAATTTCACATCGATATTGAGGCCTAAGCAAGAGCTTATATTTCCAAAATATTTACATTACATACTTTTTGGCAATCATAAGTTTGGTTTTGTTAAGCAGTTTCAAAACAAAACTACAGGCATAATAAATTTACAATTACCTAGATATATTAAAGAAACGAAAATACCAACTCCTTCACTAGAAGAGCAAAAAAAGATAGCTGATATTTTAGATGCGGCAGATAGCTTAAGACAAAAAGACAAGCAACTTGTCGAACATTACGACCGACTCAGTCAGTCATTGTTTTTGGATATGTTTGGTGATCCTGTTGCAAATCCTAAAGGGTGGCCCGAATTGTGCCTAGACGAAATGGTAGATTTTATTACTAGTGGTTCTAGAGGATGGGCAAAGTATTACTCTGATATGGGTGATATTTTCATTAGAATTCAAAATGTTGGTAAGAATGAGTTAATGCTAAATGACCTTACTTATGTAGATGCTCCTGATAATGCTGAGTCAAAAAGAACTGCTGTCCAAGCGGGGGATATATTGTTATCAATAACAGCAGACTTAGGAAGAACAGCCGTTATACCTAGTGAATTTCCTAAAGCACATATTAATCAACATTTAGCAATTATTAGGTTGAAAAGTGGTTATAACCCTTATTACATAAGTGAATTTATTGCATCTGAAGGTGGGAAAAGACAGTTTATAAAATTAGATAAAGGTGGTGTTAAAGCAGGTTTGAATTTCACTGATATTAAATCGCTAAAACTGCTTAATCCACCTTTAAATATACAAAATCAGTATTTAAAAATAGTGAAAGAAATTAAGAACCAAAAACTCTTAGCCCAACAAGCACTGAAAAAATCAGAAGATTTATTTAATAGCCTTTTACAACAAGCATTCAAAGGCGAGTTGACGAACAGTTAATATGACGAACAATACGAAGGAAGCTCCAACACATGAGTAATTTTACTTTTATAAACGCTGATTTCCCTGAGCTGTATGCCGATGTGATTGAAGCGGAGCAATTGGTTTTTATCTCGTCAAAAGCTTCCGCCGTATTGTCTCGAAGCGTCTTAGAAAATGCAGTTAACTGGTTGTATGAAAATGAACGAAAATTAGAGCGTCCTTGGCGCACTGATTTAAGTACATTAATGCATGATGACGAGTTTAAAGCTCTATTCAATGACAAGATGTTTGGCGAGTTAAACTTAATTCGTAAAATGGGTAATTTGGCGGCACACGCAAACAAAAACGGTCAAAAAGTAAGTACCAAAGATGCACTGGCTTCACTTAAGTATCTATTTCGTTTTTTACGCTTTCTAACTATCTATTACGGTAAAGCAATTCCTGAAACTCAAGTGTTTAATGAGGCATTAATCCCTTGCTCAGATGTAGAGCCAAAGATTACTAAAGCTCAAGAGCAAGCGCAGTTAACACGCTTATTAAATGACATTGACGTTAAAAACGAAGCAAATCGTAAAGCCGAAAAGAAAATTCAGGCTCAAGCTCAAGAAAATGCGTTATTAAAGCAGCAGCTTGAGCGACAACAAGCAGAGCTGTCTAGTCGTAAAGTTGAGCGTGAAAAAACGGTTAATATTGATGTTGCGATACCACTAGAGATCAGTGAAGCTCAAACTCGATTGCTGTATATCGATGTCTCTCTGAAAGAAGCTGGCTGGATTAACCTTCAAGATGGCTATGATTTAGAGTTTGAAGTGAAAGGTATGCCTAAGAGCACTAACCCAAGTGGCTTAGGTTACGTTGATTACGTGTTGTGGGGCGATAATGGTTTACCGTTAGCGGTTGTTGAAGCAAAACGTAGCATGTCTAGCCCAAAGAAAGGCAAGCACCAAGCAGAGTTATACGCGGATTGTTTAGAAGCAATGAAAGGCCAGCGACCTATCATATTTTATACGAATGGCTTTGAAACTTACCTATGGGACGATCAGTTTAGTCCTGAGCGAGAAGTGCAGGGCTTCTTCACTAAAAATGAATTAGCCTTGATGATAGAGCGTAGAGATCCTTTGAACGGGCGACAAGACTTACGTCAGTTTAAAGTCAATCAAGATATAGCAGGTAAAGGCCGTCCTTATCAGTTAGAAGCCATTGCTCGTGTGGCTGAAAATAGCGTTAAAACGGTAAGAAAAACAGATGCCAATGGTAATGTAATAGAAGTACTGCGCAGTGGTTCAAGACAAAGTTTATTAGTGATGGCAACGGGTAGTGGTAAAACAAGGGTATCTGCTGCCATTACGGATATGATGACTAAGTGTAATTGGGCTAAACGTATTTTGTTTTTAGCTGATCGTAATGCTTTAGTAAATCAAGGTAAGACTAAATTTAATGAATATCTTCCACATCTATCTGCCATTGATTTAACAAAAGAAAAAGAAGATAACGACACTAGGTTGGTGTTTTCTACTTACCCAACCATCATGAATCGTATTGATGGGCGACGTGAAGCAGAAGAGCGTTTTTACGGTGTCGGTCATTTCGATCTTATTATTATTGATGAAGCTCATCGCAGTGTTTATCAGAAATATAAAGCCATTTTCAGCTATTTCGATGCCATGCTTATTGGTTTAACAGCAACCCCTAAAAATGACGTAGGCCATGATACGTATGGTTTATTTGGCATTGAAGACAATAACCCTACTTTTGCCTATGAACTCGATAAAGCGGTAGCTCAAGGTTTTCTTGTTCCACCTAAAGCGATGTCTGTGCCGCTGAAGTTTGTTAGGGAAGGGATTAAATACAAAGATCTTAGCAAGGAAGAGCAAGAGCAGTATGAAGAAAAGTTTGGAGATCCTACCAGTAACGAAGCGCCTGATGAAATATCGAGTGCGGCCATTAATAGTTGGTTATTCAATACACATACGGTAGATCAAGTGCTTAATCATTTGATGACAAATGGTATAAAAGTGGAAGGGGGTGATAAATTAGGTAAAACTATTATCTTTGCTAAAAACCATGATCACGCCATCTTTATAGAAGAGCGTTTTAATAAGAATTACCCTGAATATGCGGGTAAGTTCTTACGTGTTATCGACAATTACGAAACAAAAGCACAGGATTTACTTGATGTGTTTGTGGATGAATATGAAGAGAACGATCCTCAAATAGCGGTATCCGTCGATATGATGGACACAGGTGTTGATGCTCCTAGAGTCGTTAATTTGGTTTTCTTTAAACAAGTGAAGTCGGCAACTAAGTTCTGGCAGATGATTGGCCGTGGAACCCGTCTATGTAAAGGCTTATTCGGTTTAAATGAAGATGGTTCAACAAAGGATAAGACGGAGTTTTACATATTTGACTATTGTCAAAACTTTGAATTTTTTGGTGAAAATCCTGATGGTGTAACGGGTAATGTAGTAAGAGGCCTTACCCAGCAAATATTTGAGGCTAAGTTAGAAATTGCCTTGATTATAAGAGAAGAGGCGACCTGTAATGAGAAAGAAAGGGCGTTAGCTGAGTCTTACATTGATGAGCTAAATATGGATGTTTCTTCATTAAATACAGAGCGATTTGTCGTTAGAGCTAAATCGCGTTTTGTGACAGAGTTTCGAGATAAGAAACGATGGGAAACGCTGAGTAAAAATGACATGTTAAGCATCAATATGAATATTTCTGAACTCATTCTACCTAAGAAAGAAGATGATGAGTTTGCAAAACGTTTCGATGTATTGATCTTGAATTTTCAGTTAGCGTTATTAACGGCAGCTCATAGCACAGATCGTTATGTTAATAAAATCAGTGGTATTGGCCGTGATTTATTGAAAAAACAAAATATTCCAGCCATTGCGTTGCAAGTTGAATTGTTAAATGAGATCCAAACAACGGATTTTTGGAAAGCGATTAATGTGAATCACTTAGATAACGTCAGAGTATCATTGCGTGATTTATTAAAATATTTAGATAAAGAAAGTCAGGTACAAGTGGTGACCACTTTTGAAGACACTTTAGACCACGGTGCAATAACAGAGCATGATTTAATACCCGCTTATACTGCATTACAAAGTTACAAAGACCGCGTGGAGTCTTACGTTCGTAAGAATAATGACCATCTAGTGATTAGAAAGCTAAAAACAAACAGGCCGATCACTGAAACTGAGATAAATGAGTTAGAGCAGATATTGTTTGATGGTAAGACAATAGGAACGAAACAGGATTATATTGATACGTATGGTGAAAAGCCATTAGGCGAGTTTATACGTAGCATTGTTGGTTTAGATCTGAGTGCAGCGCAAGAGGTGTTTGCTCAATTTATCCAATCAGGAACGCTTCGCGCAGATCAAATGACTTTTATTGATACCATCATTCGCTATCTTACTAAGAACGGTATGATAGAAAAGGAAATGCTGTTTAAACCACCGTTCACTAATGTTCACGACCAAGGTTTATTTGGTGTGTTTGATGATGCTCAAGTAACGAATGTGATTAAATTAATTGATACCGTTAATGATAATGCATTAGTCAGTAGTTTTAATTAATACCTCAATAAAGCTAATAAGATGATAAATAAAAAAGCTCGATGAGCCGTCATATTCAAAACCCATTTATAATGACTTATTAGTCCGTCTATTCCAACCTAAAAAAGAACCTTTAAAGATTTAGATGTAATCAAAAAGTCATATACAAATGAAACGAAATGATGGGATGTGGTTTTTAGTGAATATCAAAATTAAGAGTATAAAAAATGAGCAGATTAGAAAGTAAAATTGAAGCCAATGATCGTTCAATTTTAGAAGTATTAGACAACAAAAAGTATACTGTCGATTATTACCAACGAGAATATAGCTGGGAACAAACACATATTGATCAACTTGTTACTGATTTATGTAACGCTTTTTTAGATAACTATGACCCGTCACACCAACGGCAGGATGTGGCTGATTACAACAGTTATTATTTAGGTCCATTCGTTCTCAGTGAAAAATCAGGTAAACGCAGTATTATAGATGGACAACAACGTTTAACGTCATTAACGCTATTTCTTATTTATCTTAATAATAAACAAAAAGAATTAGGATTATCTGAGGCCATTTCAAGTATGATTTTCTCTGAGCAATTTGGACAAAAATCATTCAATATTAATGTTCCAGAAAGAACGGCTTGCCTTGATGCTTTATTTAACCAAGGCGAATACATGCCCTCAGAGGAAGCCGATGCTTCTACCATTAATATGGTCGCTCGCTATCAAAACATTAGCGATGCTTTTCCCGAAGAGATCAATGTTGTTGTATTACCTTTATTCCTTGATTGGCTACGTTGGCTCGTTGTTCTCGTTGAAATCGTAGCTTATAGCGATGAAAACGCTTATACCATTTTTGAAACAATGAACGATCGTGGATTAAATCTTACTCCAACCGAAATGCTTAAAGGGTTCTTGTTATCAAAGTATAGTGATGATAATAAAAGAAAAATAGCCAATGAGTTTTGGAAAAAGACCATTATTGAATTGACAGCATTATCTGATAAAAAAGAAGATCAACGTTTTATTCAAGCGTGGCTCAGAGCGAAATACGCTGAATCAATTCGTCAAAGTAAAGCCGATTCTTTAAACGAAGACTTTGAGAAAATAGGCACTCGCTTTCATAACTGGGTTCGAGATAACTTAGGAAGAATAGGATTAGCGAAAGGAGGCGAATTTGAGTTCCATGCATTCATTAATATTGAGTTTAAATATTATGCCAATGCTTACAAGCGCATAAGACTTGCTGAAGACAACATGACTCCTGAATTAGATTCGATTCATTATATCAGTCAATGGGGGATTGCAACGTCTCTCAGTTACCCTCTGATGCTTGCTCCACTAAAAACGACAGATTCCATCAATATAGCAAACAAAAAAATGAATCTAGTTGCAAAGTATATCGACATTTACTGCGTACGTCGTTCAATTAATTTTCGCACTTTTTCAGCAAGCTCAATTCGTTATACTATGTATAATTTAGTTAAAGAGATCCGAAATAAAGACCTTAATGAGCTTATTTGTATTTTTAGTAAAAAGCTGACTGAAATGGATGAACAATGGGATGGTTTTGAATCATTTCGTTTACATGGTCAAAATGGACGCTTTGTGAAATATCTTCTATCACGACTATCAGGCTATGTTGATGGATTGGCAGGAGAAAATACTCATTTTGCGACTTACTATCATGCCACTCACGGTAAACCATTTGAAATTGAACACTTGTGGGCAAATAACTTTAATAACCATAGAGATGAATTTGAACAGCTCAATAAGTTTAATGATTGTCGAAACAGTATTGGGGCATTAGTTTTACTGCCAAGAGGAACGAACCAGTCATACGGCGATAAACCGTACGCAGATAAATTATCACATTACATTAAAGAGAATACGCTCGTGAAATCATTAAATTCACTGGCTTATGAGAATAATCCTAATTTTAATAAATTAATCTCACATCATAATTTAAGTTTCCAGTCTCATCCTGAAATGAAAGTCTCTGATATTCATTTACGAAGAGAGTTATATCGTCAAATTGCAGAGCAAATTTGGCATTTAGAGGAGATAAATTAATGCCAGATAAAGACTCTTCTGCGCCTCAAGGGCAATTCATTTTATTTCAAAGTGATGAAGGTCAAACTCAAGTTGAATGCCGTTTTGATGAAGATAGCTTATGGTTAACTCAACAAATGATGAGTGAACTTTATAACATAACACCTCAAGCGATTACTCAACATATAAAAGCAATTTATGAGGAGGGTGAGCTTGAACAAAATCTAACCTGTAAGTCTTACTTACAAGTTGCCACTGAAGGTACAAGAGAAGTTTCTCGTAATAAGCTTCATTATAATTTATTTGTTATTTTAGCGGTAGGTTATCGAGTTCGTTCTAAGCAAGGTACACAGTTTCGACAATGGGCGACAAACACGCTACAGAACTATTTAACGAAAGGCTTCATTATGGATGATGAACGCCTTAAGGAACCAAATAATAGCCAATATTTTGATGAACTGCTTAATCGTATCCGTGATATCCGCTCATCAGAAAAAATGTTTTGGCGCAAAGTGTGTGATATTTATGCTACCAGTATTGATTATGATGGAAAAGTCCAAAGTAGCCTCCAATTTTTTGCTCAGGTACAAAATAAAATGCATTGGGCAGCTCACGGACACACTGCGGCTGAAATTATTTATGAACGTATTGATGCTAATAAACCTGATTTAGGTTTAACTAACTTTACAGGCAAGAAAACAGGAAAAGCCCCGACTCGTAAAGAAGTGGTTGTAGGTAAAAATTATCTTTCTGAAAAAGAGTTAGACACGTTAAATCGACTTGTTAGCTCATATCTTGAATTTGCCGAATTACAAGCTAGGCAGGGAAAGTTAATGAAAATGACTGATTGGGCGATCAAATTGAATGATTTTTTAGTATTAAGTGATTTCAATATTCTCACTAATGCAGGCAAAATATCTGTTGAGCAAGTTAAACAGAAAGCTAAATGTGAATATGATAAATACCGTCATATTATTGATATGAAACCCACACAAGTTGATAAAGATTTAGCTAATGTAATTAAACTATTGGGAAGTAAATCTGACGTTAAGTAAGTATTATTAACATAATCCCTTTTACATATTGTAATTTATTATTTCATAATAATGAAAAAATGAAGTCTAATTATCAGTTAGGAAAGGGATTATGACAGGACGGGGTAAACTACCCCCTGCCAGTAAAACCTTCCATATTATGTGCCACCTATATATGTAGTGATTGTCGTTAGTATAGCCAATCACTACATATGAATTACCCTTCCCAAAAAGCAGAACTGTGATCTCTATTTTTTTACATACCCACAATCGGCTCACGAGAGTCGGTTTAAGTCTCTTACCGCCTCATGTGGATATGTAAAAAAGTACATCGTTATCTTTGAGTATGATTTGTCTGCTGCGAAATGAGCGAGTACATAAAGAGCAATTTAGATAATCGCTTATTAAGTTGAATGTTGATATGATACTGATGGGTGTTTGAGACGTATCTGTGTCAAACGCTTGGATTTATCCATTTTGTTGGGCTCAGATATAGAAAAACCCCGTTAATATTAATCAACGAGGTCTTACTAATGAACCTGAACAATTCAATGGTAGCCTCTTTTAACCAAGGAGGCAAATTTTGCCGAAAAAAAATATGATGGTCGTCTTTGGCGGCTTTTTTATATTGATGTTGCTCGCAGTATTCGTGTCTAAAGATATTTGCTATTTAGATGCGTCTCTGTTTTCAGTGTTGAAAGTATCGGCAGAATTTGCTTACGAAGTGAAGAAGTAACCGACTGTTAGGGGCGTTCGCGTCCCTAACTTTCAGGTTATTTAGATTCAAGTCTCTTACACCCCTAGCTTTTGCTAGTTACGCTTTTATAGCGGCCCACACCAACTGTAATTAAGAAATGTGTATGCATTTCTGCAACGACATCACTAGCGCTTAGAGCGCGTTTCACATTTGCCAATTCAATTGGCAGATGCCCGTTGAATTGGTTTACCCCATTTTTACCAATTTAACGAAAGGAAACGTCCTTATGAAGACGCACACCAAATCTAAACCAGATTTTTACCAACAAATCACCAATCAAATTATTGAAGCACTTGAGTCTGGAGTAAAACCTTGGGTTTGCCCTTGGAATAAAACAGAGCAATCAGGAATGCCGTCTAATGCAAGCACGGGCGCATCGTATAACGGCATGAACATCATGTTGTTATGGATGAGCGCGGCGATGCAGGGCTTTTCCTCTTCTTCTTGGATGACCTTCAAACAAGCAAAGGAAAAGGGCGGGCAAGTTCGCAAAGGGGAAAAAGGCACTCTTATCTTTTTTTACAATATGATTGAAAAAAAAGAAAAGGGCTCTGATGAAGTAGAGCGCTATGCCATGTTAAAAACGTACTCCGTTTTTAATCTTGACCAAATCGATGGTTTGCCAGAATCAATGAGCAATCACGTTGTGACGGCTTCTGAACCAAGCACGATTTGTTCATTAGAGCATGTAGAG
>SAMEA5043647__coassemble_100_pt1 | contig 12009 bp, 8 predicted proteins | sample SAMEA5043647__metabat2_low_PE_001 | metagenome-assembled genome bin SAMEA5043647 (sample SAMEA5043647) | Gadus morhua | reverse complement strand
TATCTCCGGTGTTGAACAACTTAATTGCAGCACTCGCATCCGCCAATCCAGAACCACAGCCAATACATTGATTTGGATTTGGAAATTCACGTGAAGATTGCTTAATAATTTCTTCTACTTTACCTGGAGTGATCATAGGATCGGCTTGATATAATAAAGCAGCGAGTCCCGCAACATGAGGCGCCGCCATACTTGTGCCTTGATAATATGAGTATCCTTCAGTTGTCGGTTCTTTTTTTCCATTATTAATCGTCGATAAAATGGCCTCTTTTTTCCCTATTTTTGTGTACTCACCGCCAGGAGCTGCAATATCAACAACCTCTCCAAAATTTGAATAATAAGAACGACTGCCTAGATTATTAACGGCGGCGACAGTAATGACATTAGCACAACTGGCAGGGGTATAATTATCAGCATTACGATTACTGTTTCCGGCGGCAACAACAATTGTCGTCCCCTTTTCTACCGCAAGATTAATTGCATTCTGAGTAATACGAGAGCAACTCCCCTCACCACCCAAGGACATGTTAATCACTTGTGCAGGATTACTATTAATATCCGCCCCCGGTACGTCTCCTCCTGATGCCCAAATAATGCCATCAGCAATATCTGAAGTGTATCCACCACAACGACCTAATACTCTAACCGGAACTATCTTGGCATCGTAGGATACCCCTGCAATTCCTTTATTATTATTGGCAACGGCAGCAATAGTACCCGCAACATGCGTGCCGTGCCATGATGAATCATTCGCTCTTGAATTCTGTCTACACTGACTTTCTAACACCCAGTCGCCAGGATCCGAAGCATCATTATCACGGCCATCGCCATCATTCGCCATCATTGGGTCGGTAATAAAATCCCAACCTGGTAACATATTCGATTCTAGATCAGAGTGAGATGCATAACCTGTATCAATGACAGCAACGACCGTATTTTTACCAGTGTAACTTGACCAAACACCCGCAGCGTTTATGCCTCCATCGTTCTTACTAACTCCCCATAACTCAGAAATACGAGGGTCATTAGGCATATCTAATGGATGTAGTATCAAATCCAATTCTGCGAATTCTATTTGGGGATCACCTTCTAAACCGTTTAAAATTAAACCTAATTCTTCACTGTTTTTCCATTCATCCAGTTCGTATACTTCTTCACCTGTAGAAAGTGTTCTGATATATCGACTCTTACTCCCTGTCGCAGAGTGTAATACGCCAGCAGTATCTACTTGTCTAATTTCTTGATTCTCAACATTTAACACATCAGATGTCATCGGTTTATATTTAATAATAACTCGATTTGTCTCGACGATATTATTAATATCATCATTAACTTTATTTGCCAAAACACCGTTAGAACTCAATGCGATAGTGATACCTAAGCACATGAATGAGCGTTTAATATTTTTCATTTGTTATTTACCTATTGTTGAACAGTAAAGCATTTTCACAATAATTAATATTGCACATAATAAAAAGATCATTTATTACTAGATCTCAATAGGAAACTTTTTAACATATGAAATAATTAATTTCACCGTACTCATATTATCAATTCGAGTGACAACCAAGTATAAACAAATAAAGGAAACAAGATGTATTCTAATAAATCACAGAAAATAAACTCTATTAGTTTCTATCAACAATGTCTATTGTCCACTTATAACAATTAATTTTTATAGCTATCAATCAGGTGGGATAAATATTAGATCAACAAAACCATAGAGTGTAAATATCCTTATTTTTTTCTGAAAAATAGATCAACATACTTCAATTGTTTCAATAAATAAGAGACACTAAAAAATTATTGATAACGCCGATGACAGAAATTCTAATCAGCCTTAAGTATTAACGGGTCTCTAGAACTCATCAGTAAAAAAACCTAGAAATATTTCTCCCTCTAGGCCCTTAAATCAAACATTATGTAATAATACGATACGTTCTAATTAACGTAAGTGCGCTGGTGTTTTCAATTTATCACGCGTTAGATAATAATATAAATAAACAAGTGAGTAGATAGTAACAAAGCTATCCAATACGAACCCACCACTCCATCCATAAAACCAGCTATACTCATTGACACATACGTTATACAGGAATAACCCAACAAACATTGATTTCTCAAACGCACTATAAATCATAGTTGAAGTACGCAATTGTTTATATTTAGCGGAGAACATTAACAGCACACCAATACAACCAATCATAACACCCCAATGTTGATAAATTGCTTGAAAGTACTCTTTATTCTCCATCATTGCTTCATTATAAAAAAAGATATTTTTCATGCTCCATTCTGGCGCTAAAAACGTCATGAATGCAGTTGCGGTTAAAAATCCTGTCCCCAATAAATAGGCTTTCATGGTTTTTTCAAAAAAACGTTCTAACATAATTCAACTCTCAAAAAGTGGTTACAAACTTAGTATGGAATTACTTTCTAATAATACTCATCAAGTAACTTTAAAATCATTACCTTTGACAGAAAACAGAGGTTTTATTTGGTGCTCTTCACCGTTCGTCATCACTGCTTTTTCGTGTAAAAAGTAACGAATCATTCGTGTTCATGATGATTACCTTGAATCAGGTTCTTCTACTCCATTAAAAGGCACCTTCATTGTTGTAAATAAATGTTCCATACCTTCAATCATCGTTTCATTTTTCATAAAACACCTCGTTATTAGATTGGCTACAGAATATACAATACAAACCAATCGGTCTAGTGTTTATTTGTCCGCGTATTGTTAATTGTTATGACTCCTTATTTTTCTATCTCATTCTGGATGTCTCTTTTTTATACATTAGGCTTTATATGAAGAATGAAGAACAAAAAACAATCTAAAAACAAGGATGTGAAAATGACAAGGGGTAAAACGTTATCAATACGATTTTGGCTCTATTGATTATATGTTTGATATACATTGGTAGAATAACGACATTGATGCAGGGTTAAGTGGCTATACCAGCTTCACAAGTTCCGTATTAACTGGGGTGCGATATGAAATGAACGAATGGTCAGATTTAAACATGGCGTATAAATCCACTTGGGTTGATTATGATAATGAAGGCACATTCACTTATAACACCGCGTCTCAAGGTTTCCTTGTTGGTGTTGGATTGTATTTCTAAAGTCTCTACCCTACCTCTTAATAATGGCAAAACTAGCGAAAAAAAGAGGCACTCAATTGAGCGCCTCTTTTTTATTTAATCAACTTATTGTGCGTTTCTATAAAGAAAGAATCACACCAGCAATCGCAGCACTCATTAAGTTCGCTAATACGCCAGCAGTGATTGCTCGGAAACCCATTTTAGCAATGAATGAGCGACGCTCTGGTACTAAACTACCCAAACCACCAATCAAAATCGCCATGGTTGAAATGTTCGCAAAACCACACAAGGCAAAAGTCACGATAGCCACTGAATGATCACTTAATTGATCTTTCACTTCCATCAACTGGATGAAGGCAACAAACTCATTCACGACGATCTTATTACCAATCAATGAACCCGCAAGGATCGCTTCGTTCCACGGCACACCAAGTAAGAAAGCCACAGGTGCAAATACGTAACCAAGAATCAATTCAAAACTTAGTTTTAAACCAAAGAAGTCACCTATATGCCCTAACAAACCATTTAATAATGCAATCACACTCACAAACGCGAGCAACGTTGTACCAACAGCCACGGCAATGCGAAGACCTGACATTGCACCATCTGCTAACGCTTCAAATACATTCGTTGCATGATCGATTTCTACCGAGGTAATTTCATCGTCATTGTTCTCTTCGTCACCCGGTGGCACCATCATTTTTGCCATCAATAAGCCAGCCGGTGCCGACATGAATGCCGCTGAGATAAGGAAGTTAAGATCCACACCTAATGATGCATAACCAACCATCGTACCGCCAGCCACTGACGCCAAACCACAGGTCATTACGGCGAAGAACTGAGAATCACTCATGTGCTTCAAGTAAGGTTTAACGACAAGTGGAGCCTCAACCATACTTACAAAGATGTTAGCAGTCGCAGCAAGTGATTCAGCACGACCTGTACCCAATAAGCGTTGTAAGCCACCACCAATAAAGTTAATCACTTTAGGCATAATACCAAGATGGTAAAGCGCAGAAATAAGGGCAGAGAAGAAGATGATAATACCAAGAACATTAACGGCAAATACAAAGCCGACTTTACCCGTGGCTAAACCACCAAACAAAAAGGCAATGCCCTCTTGTCCATATTCAATAACGCCCGAAACTCCTGCGGTTACTGAGTTTAAAACTTCTTTACCTGCTGGAACGTAAAGTACCAACAGAGCAAATAAAATTTGTAGACCAAACGCCAAAGAAACGGTTCTTAAAGGGATATTACGGCGATCAGTCGAACATAGGTAAGCAAATAGTAAAATGGCAAAAATACCAAGGAAAGATGTCATGATAGAAACCTGTGCTATCGAAAATGAGCCTGCATTCTAATGCGCAAAGGTTTGCGTGCAAGTCGGGTTTGCTAACACTCTGTTAATGGTGATTTAGATCACATTTTGTAGGCCTCGTTAACTAATTGATTTATAGCATAAGAAAAGAATATAGAAAGGGGATTGTTGCCGTATGGAAAAGATATTTATTTCAAGGCTGATAATAGATTTAAGTCATTGATTAAAAAGACATCATTGCGCTGTGTTTTATTTAATCAATGACAATATTGAACGCATCAAACGTTGATTATAACTTAACCCGTTTCATTAGCGCTTTGTCCCAATATGGCGGTTGTCCAATGTGCTCTCGTAAAAAATCAATCACCGCACTTATCTTTCTTGGCAGGTGTTTACGGCTTGGGTAAACCGCGTAAATTGGCATTTTTTGACTCGCTTTCCAGTCGGGTAAAAGCTGAATCAATTTGCCATCATTAAACTCATTGGTAAGTAAGTAACTGGCTAAATACGCCACGCCCCATCCTGAAATAGCGGCATCTCTTACCGCTTCAGCTAAATCGACACGGTAATTACCAGATACCTTCACACACAATGCTTCATTACCTTTACTGAAATCCCAATTACTGTAATCACGGTGACGGCTTTGATATGTTAAGCAATTGTGCTCAGTGAGATCTTGAGGATGATGAGGAACCGCTTTATCAATCAAATAATCAGGTGATGCTGCCAATACAAAATGCGAATCCGCTAATCGCTGTGCAACGTAACCTTCTGGTAAGTCTTCAAAGTTGGTAACCCAGAGATCTAGACCGTCTTTAAGCATATCTGCTCGGTGATCAAACAAACGAACTTCGACCTGAAGATCTGGATATTGGTGACGTAATTTATCTATCGCTGGGATAATATGCATGGTACCAAAAGATTGCGATAGCCCTAAACGCAAGATACCCGCGACCTCATCACGTTCATTATCCATAATTGCACTGGCTTCTGTCATCGCACTGTACATCTTTTCACAATACAAATAGAACTGTTGCCCTGCATCAGTCAGTGTTAACGAGCGTGTCGTGCGCTGTACTAACTTAACGTTAAGCTCTGCTTCTAATATTCCCAGCTGTTTACTCACATGAGAGGTAGATACGCCCATTTGTTTTGCGGCAGCAGTAAAGCTTCCCGCTTTGGCTAGGGCGTAAAATATCACCATTTGGCTGGCACGATCATGCATCTCTCTTGTCCTTTAACTCAAAGGGGATCTGGGCGGCAGATAATAACATCTACTTAGTCTATTAAGTAAAATAACCTTATAAGTATTAATTACGCTCATGCATTATCATGTGATAATTTGATACACTCTAACTCGTTATTATCTGAATAATAGATGGGTTAATATGTTTAATCTCCAGCAACTTGAAACTCTGATTCTTTGTGTCGAGTGTGGTTCATTCTCTGCCGCTGCTCGAAAATTGGGAAAAGCGCAATCAGCCGTTAGTACTGCTATTGCTAATTTAGAGATAGATACGGGAGTGGAGATATTTGATCGCTCGACACGCCTTCCTACATTGACACCTCATGGCAAGCGCTTGTATACCCAATCTATCCATTTATTATCTCAGGCAAAAGACATTGAAACCATGCTTCACTCTTTTAGCCTCGGAGTTGAAGATACACTAACCATCGTAATTAATGAGTTACTATTAACACCTACATTTTTTAACGTAATCAATGAGTTTTATCTGTATTTCCCTCATACAGAGTTGCATATTAATATCGCAGAAAATAAAGATATCTCTGAATTAGTCGCCCAAGGAAAAGCCTCTATAGGGTTTATGCTCTGTGACGATGCTCTTCCTCAAAAAATAGAACTTGGCTTGGTGGGTTATTTACCTATTTCGATGGTAGCCAATAATAATCATCCCTTGCATTCACAAGATTCTATTCATCTCAATGAATTAAAGCGATACCATCAAATACTACTGACTAATATGCATAGCCCTTGGAATGTTCATTTTTCATCTTCCGTGACTAAAACGAACAATGCTAGTGCTCTGCAATCGTTATTAACGGTTAATGATTCTTGGGGATTTGTTCCTGACCATCTAACTAAAAAAAATAACGTGTTAAAAATATTAGATTTAGACTCAGAAGAAAAAAATTGGTTGTTACATATAGACCGTGTTGTTATAAAAAACAATAACATTGGTCAAGCCTACTCTTGGTTATATCAACATTCCGTAGACATGTTTGAACAATAAAATACGATTAATCATTCAATGCTACTTCTCAGTAAAATACTCTAACAAGATCTGATGCCACTCTGTCGTTTCACGAATTTGTAATAAAGCCCGATTGATCTCTTCTTCGTATTCACTGTTTTCAATTAACACTAGGCCATAATTTTGTTTTTCTAACTGATAAGGAAGTACGACTAATTCGTTAAACAATTGCTTATTTTTACCTTGTTTTATCATGTACCGTAATACCGCATCATCCGCCACAATAGCATCAACCTGATCATTCTCTAATGCCAATAATAACTCATCCATGGTTTGATAATTTTCATGAGCAATGCTGTGATCAGCCAATAAGAGTGATGCCGTTGTGGCTTGCTTTGCACCTGTTCTGAGCTTAGATAAATCATTCACGTTTTTCACATCAAATCTTAATTGCTCTAATGTGAGTGAACTGGTCAAAATAGCGGTGATACTGGCAATGAATACTGTGGAGAACATTGCGATCAATACCGTCATCACTCGTGCTGATAAGGTTTTAAATTCAAAGTAATTAAAAGGACCTTTTGTGATGAATAAAACCCCTAAGATCAACGCTTCTGCCAAGCGACCTTTCTTGGTTGGCATTGAATATAATTTGTCATTATTTTTTCGTTCTAACAAATAAAAGAACCCACCGACGCTAATCGCAACAGTGAAAAAAATACCTATCGCTTTCCATAAGGTCGGGTTAGTGACAATGCTAATAAACGTATCGAAATAGCTACGGCTTTTCACCGCAATAGCCAGATGCGTTTCGTAGAAAGAATGAGAGAAATCGACCCGAGCCTCACGATCAGGCGTGATAGAGATACACGATATCCCAACGTCAATGTCGCCTTTTTCTGAGGCTAACAACAAATCATCAAGTTCGTAGTTCTGTAAGGTATAAGTCGCGCCCATGATCTCAGCAATACGTTCCCATAACGTCATGCTTAGGCCTTCAAACTCTTGACCTTTGTCGTGAAAGATAAACGGTGGGCAATGATATGTCCCTACTTTGAGCTCAGTATTCGCTTGGCTTTTTTCTATTCCTCCAATCATCGCCGCCACGAAAATAACCATTGAAATAACACAATGACGGAAACCCCTTTTCTCATCAAACATACCACTCTCCCATGTATCCTCGAAACGCCCTACTGAATTGATTCTCTTATTAAAAGGTAGCAGTTGAATGGTGATTCTTCGACTTATAGATCTCAATATTCAGCAATAAATACAAAAAATCCCCTTTGATTCTGATAACCAAAGAGGATTTTAATTAAGATGAGTTATGTAATGATAAAAGACTAACTCTGATTGGATCGCCCTCTGCCTTTCCACTGAACTAAAATCAAACCGACCATAATAACAATACCAAGAAAACCAGCACCAAAAGGGTTCAGCATAATTAGTGGAATGGTAAAAAAGGCCAACAGCCACACCGACCAATAATGGAGAGTAAGCCATCATAAGTAATGTTGTGATCAGTGCTAATGGAATTAAATGGTGCGCGCCATCTTTCATCACGCTCATTACGGCTTCTGTTCGACTCACTGCTTTTAGGTTTAATTTGCACGCCATTAAATGTACGTATAACAAAGTACAGAAGAAATACAAAATTGCAGGTGCGATAGAGGCCAACATGATTTCGCTGTAAGGTACGCCTGTAAACTGTGCCATTACAAACGCACCCGCACCCATAATTGGTGGCATTATCTGCCCACCCGTTGAGGCCGCCGCTTCAATTCCTGCGGCTTGTTCTGGTTTATAACCCAGCTTTTTCATCATAGGAATGGTGATTGAGCCTGTAGTTACGGTATTTGCTATTGCTGATCCTGAAATTGAACCTAACCCTGCCGAGGCCAATACTGCCGCTTTCGCTGGACCACCACGATATTTACCGGCAATAGAGAATGCTAAATCAATAAAGAATTTCCCTGCACCTGTGACTTCTAAGAATGCCCCAAATAAAACAAAGATAAAAACCGTTGTTGCTGCGATGCCTAAGGCTGAACCAAAAATACCGTTAGCCGAAAAGATTTGAAATTGAATGAGTTCTTGCAGAGAGTACGACTTTATCGCAAAGCCACTCGGTAATAAGTCACCAAACGCACTGTAAGATAAGAATAATACCGCGATAAGCACCATCACCCAACCGACCGTTCGACGACATCCTTCCATTAATAAGAGAATTAACGAACACCCTGCAATCATGTCTGGCAGTTGTAGTCCATAAAATAGATGGTTGATGTCGTTGTAATCAAATATCGACATTCGATAAGCTGCGAAGACAATCAGACCACATAAAGCGAGATCAATGACTCGTCCTACAAGGTATAAATGGCTTTTTCGATTACTAATTAATGGGTAATGCAAAAAAATAAGAACAAGCACCCAACAAAGATGTATAGGGCGAAAATACGTCGCAGAAATGGTCGAGCTAATGCCCTGCCAAATTTGAAACATTGAGAGCGCAACAGCAATACCTAAAATGAGATACCCAAATACATTTACTGTTTTTTCATGAGGTAAATGCTCTATATCAGGTTGATTTTTATCGGTCATAATATCCATATTAATGCCTTTGGATAAAGTCAGAAAAGAAGAAAAGGCAAGCGAGACACTTACCCTTTCGTTTTGCGTGTATTTAGTGCTTATTATTTCATGATTGAATCAAGGTATTTTTGAGCACCAGGATGAAGAGGGACACCTTGCAAACGGTCTGCATTTTTTGGTGTTGTCATCTCTGCCATTTTTACTACTTTACGAACATCGCCCATATTTTCAAAAGCGGCTTTGGTTAAGTTGTATGCCATGTCATCACTCATTTTTGCGTTTACAACCAATACGTTCCATACACTTAATGTCGATACTTCACCTACATTGTTGTATACACCAGCAGGCATATCGTACGTGCTGTATGCAGGGTATTTTTTCATGAACATTGCACTTTCTTCTGGTGTAATTGAAAGCACTTTAATTTTATGCGTTAGCGCAATTTGAGTTACCGCCCCTACGCCTTGACCACCCACAATAAAGCCTGCATCAATTTGACCATTCGCAAGCGCATTAGTCGTTTCAGAATAATTTAAATACACGGCATCAATGTCTTTTTTCACATCAATACCTAAAGATTCAAGCAAAGCAGCAGACGTCACAGCCGTACCACTGGCAGGAGCCCCTAAAGACACTCGCTTGCCTTTTAATTGTGATAATGACGTAATGCCTGATTTTTCAAGAGTTAGTGTATGCACTAGGTTTGGGTACAGTGCAAAAAGGGTGTTTACTGGCATTTTTTTCGGAAATTTACCTTTGCCATTGTAGGCATCAAGCACGACATTCCCCATTGCGATACCTGCGATCATATCGCCACGTACCACTTTGATTGTGTTCTCTACTGAAGCGGCTGTCACTTCAGCTTTCGCATTCACATCGGGTACATGTTCTGACCACACTTTTGCTAACGCACCACCAAACGGATAATAGATCCCACTCTGTCCACCCGTACCAATTGAATAGTTCTCAGCGTTCACTGCTGATGGCAATATAAATAATAAAGCCAATAGTAAGTTACGTTTAAACACAATCATCTCCTTGATTATTAATATTTATTCAGACAAAGACTCTACATAAAATGTTTATAATAGATTAGTTTATCAGCAAGCTCACATTACCCGCGGTAAAATGAAAGTCCAATAAATTACATTGCAAATGTGAACTTAGTGTTAATTTATTGTGTCTATCTAATTTTGTAAAAACAAAAAAGGCAACCAACACACGCTGATTGCCTTTCTCTCTGTTTTACTTTTATTATAGAGGGAAATTACATATCGATACGGTACACAGAAGTCGTCCCACTGACTTCATTACCCACGGCGATAAAATGATCACCTAAACGAGTAAAGTACTTAATGGATTCAGGCCCTAAATCCCCTGCTTTCGGATTGTAGAACCCATTTTGGCATTCGCCCTCGGCATCAACTTGGGTACACACTGGTTCATCAAAATTACGATTATTCACATACGTAATAAAGCGAGATTCTTTCGGTTTTGTCACGTCGTATACCATCACACCGCCTTGACGCTCTAGGCCAATAAATGCATATTGACGACCATTAATACTTGCTACCTCAATCGCTCCTGGCTCGGCACCTTTGTCATCACTGCGGTCATCAGCACTGCTGTTATTATCATTCGTACTATTGAAGTTTTCTTTATTCTTTTCAAACACAACACGAGCAAACTCATCGCCGCTATCAAATACAAGTTCTCCAGATTCATCCCAAATAGAGAATGAACGGCTACCAAACGCTTGTACTTTTTCATCAGCCGCTAACGTGCCTTGCGGCTTAACCACTTTTAAACGGGCTAGCTGATTTTTATCTTTCAATGCCGATGCTAATGGATGATTATTATCAACATCTAATTTTTTACCACGAATTTCATCAACGTAAGCAATACAAAAATCTTGTTTAGTCGCATATTCGGCAGTGCCCTTGTAGTCATCTCCATCCCACTCATACGCTTTTTCATCACACTGTTTCTGGGTTGTTTGGACCCCATATTCTCGGCCATCACCTTCGTTAGCCGTCACAATATAAGTATTACCATTAACGCTATAACTTGTGATGCTGTCTGGCATATACAACCCTTCAAGCATTGGGTAATTTTGGAAATTCCCTAGTGTTTTATCTTTATTTGAAGCGTCTAATTGAGCGTTTTCCCATGATTTTCCACCCAAACCAAAAATACCATCAATCGATGCACTTTTTACATCAATCGCAGCTAATGCATTGTTCTCTTGCAATGCGACATACAGTTTACCGTTATCGGCAAAAGTGAGGTATTCAGGTTCGAGATCTTGAGAAACGCTTGCCGTCGGTGCAGAAATACGAACTTTATCTGTTAACTCTGAATGACGCGAGCCGCCCATATCAAACGCATTAAAATCAAGTTGAATAACTGACGCATTTAATGGGCCATTAGCAATATCGATTAACGTTACGCTGCCTTCTGGATCAATTGAATAATCGGCACTCGGCTCCCCTTCATTCGCTGCTGCAATATAACGACCGTCTTTGGAAAAACTCACCATATCAGGCAAAGCACCTGCGGGGTATGTCGTGAGTAGTTCAAGAGAATCCGATCGGAACAAAGCAATAATGCCATTCTTCTGTTTATCTTTGTTTTCAATCGCAACAGCAACCAACCCACTATGAGCAGAGACACTGTTTGCTGCACCAATCTCAATCCCAGACTGCTTAGCGGCTGATTGAAGGTCAATATACCCTGCCGCCTTTGGTTGGCTATTGGCATCAAGGGTTAATACATCAAT
>SAMEA5043647__coassemble_23_pt1 | contig 12113 bp, 8 predicted proteins | sample SAMEA5043647__metabat2_low_PE_001 | metagenome-assembled genome bin SAMEA5043647 (sample SAMEA5043647) | Gadus morhua | reverse complement strand
AGCCAGCAGGCTTATTAAGAAAAGGAATAGAGTGGTTAGATAGAAGGATCTTTTTTGGGGATAATCATGGGGGTTTGAGATTCTGGATCGGTGATAATGGTGGTGTTTACCCCATAGATCGTGTGAATAATGTCGGGGTTCGCGAGGTCTTCAGGTTTTCCTTCCGCCACTATTTTCCCCTTGTGCATCATGATGATATTGTCGGCGTATCTAAAGGCCTGATTAATATCATGCAGCACCATCACCAATGTTTTTCCTTGATCTCGTAGAGACAGACAAAAATTCATCACTAAAAGTTGCGCACGTATATCAAGAAAAGAGGTTGGTTCATCAAGCATTAAGATATTACTCTTTTGAGCGAGTACCATTGCTAACCAAACTTGCTGTTGTTGTCCGCCAGATAAGCTGGCAACAGGACGGTGTATTAACTCGGTTAACCCTGTGGCGATCAACGCTTCTTGAACGGCGGTTTCATCATCTAGCGACCATTGCTGCCACATTTTTTGGTGTGGGTAACGCCCGCGGCTGACGAGTTCGATAACCTCTATCCCCTCAGGTAATTCGGGCTTTTGAACTAATAGAGCAAGTTGACGCGCGAGTGTCTTACTGTTCATTTTTAAAATGTTCTCTTCACCTAAAAGAATGCACCCTTCATCGGGGTGTTTTATGCGACTTAACATTTTGAGTAAGCTCGATTTTCCACAGCCGTTTGGACCAAGAATCACTGTCAGTTTTTTAGCTGGAATAGCCAGTTGCATGCGGTTGATTATTTGCCCTTCACTGTAGCTTAATGAAACGTGATGAGCCGATAATGTTTTGGTTATTTCGTTATTGTTTTGCATTTATTCATCCATCCTTATTTATTGGTGACTTGTCGGCTTAATAAACCCACGAGATAGAGTCCACCAATCAATGCGGTGAGTACGCCTACTGGCATTCGAAATAAACCGGGCAGGGTGAGGGTTATTGTGTCAGAAACAAGAAGGAGTAGGCTGCCATAAATGGCTGATCTTAAGAGCGCCAATCGGCTGTGACCAAAACGTGCAAGATGCGGAGCGACTAAAGCAACAAAGGCAACTGGCCCAACAGTCAGTACGGCACCAAGCGCAAGTCCAGAAGCAAGAAGCAGCGCTTGCCATTGTGTTGTATCGACGCGGCTTCCTAGCACGATTGCACTATCATAACCTTGGGTAAGAAGAGACAGGCGACGAGCGAGCAGAAGAAGCAGTGGAACAAAAATAATAAGAGTCATGAAGATGACGAAAACGTTTTGCCAATTTCGGTTGGCTAAACTGCCACTAAGGTAACCAAAAAGCTGCTGAGCTTGTTCTCGTTGAACCAGAGTTAAAATGAGTTGAACGGTCGCGACAGCAAAGGCATTGATGGCGATCCCAAGCAGAACCAGTTGTCGTGATAATTGCCACGATTTCCCTAATGCGATCAGCATGATTGTTAAAACAGAGACGGCACCGAGTAAGGCACCAATAGCTATTGGTTGATTCGGCAAAAACCATAACCACAATACTGCGCCAGCACTTGCTCCGGCGTTTATACCAATAATGTCAGGGCTGCCTAATGGATTTTTGGTTAACGTTTGAAATACTGCCCCAGAAATACCGAGTGCGGCACCGGCTCCGATGGCACACAAAACCCTTGGTAATCTGGATTGCCAAAACAACCAATCTTGGTATGGGGACGCTTCACCTTTAAATAGCGTTATAAAATCATCAGGTGTTATGCCATTCTTGCCTAACATTAAACTAAAAACCAGAGATAGGGTGATTAATATCATCGCCATGATTACGGCGTTGAGTGTCCTTTTGCTTGGGGCCAGTATTACGATTGACCCTAACTGCCATGTTGAGACTAAATTAGTTTTCATTTGAGTTTCTCTTCAGACGTCGTTTACAAGGTGTTACTGATGACGACTTTTTCATTTGATCTCTTCTCACTGCGAGGTAGAGAAAAGGAGCGCCGAGCATAGCGACAACGATGCCAGTAATAAGCTCTGTCGGAGGCATGAGTGTTCGGGCGATCACATCAGCAATAACAACAAGGTTACCGCCAATGAGTGCCGATATGGGCAATTGCCAGCGAAAATCCTGTGGGGCAATAAATCGAGAAAGGTGGGCGGATGCTAAACCAACAAAAGTCAGTGACCCGACGGTGGCGGTTGAGGCCGCACACAAAATCGTAGCGCCAAGCCAACCTAGTTGCGGCTGCCATCGTAAATTCGCCCCCAAGGATATCGCAATGTTTCTATCGATAGAGAGTAAATTTAAAACGGGAGCTAATAGAAGAAGAATGACAGTAGCGATAATAAAGTAAGGCCATATCGTATTAATATCAGACAGTTGGAGTCCTGATAATGACCCCGACATCCAATACTTTAAGTCACTAAAAAGCGATGGGTTTACGATGACTCTTGCTTGCACATAAGCACCTAATACGGCACTAATGGCGGCACCAGATAGGATAAGCCTTGTTGGGGATTGATTGTGGCCTCGTGACAATAAGTAGACCATCACGCTCGTGAGTAACGCACCAGGAATCGCTAACCAAAAAAGAGGCCAGTTGGCACTGAATGATAATAAGCTGAGTGTTATTATTGAGGCATTCGCTCCCGCATTTACACCGAGTAAACCCGGATCAGCTAAAGGGTTTCGAGTTAAGGCTTGCATGACGCAGCCTGCCATTGCTAATGACATTCCAGCCAATAAACCAATCAGAACTCGTGGGAGTCGAGCTTGTATAATAAGAGTATCGTGATTGAGATTATTTTCACTAAATAAGCGCAGTAGATAAAAGGGAGATAGGGTTGTTGTTCCTAAAAGAAGCCCAGAAATAATTGCAGAAAAACTTAATATAATTAGCAATATTAATGTGGTAGTGACCTTTTTATTTCTGCTGATTAAAGAAGGGAGAATAGCCAAGTCAGGTGTACTAGTTAATTGGTTATCTGCGTTATTCATTTACCCATAACCTCTTTGATTTTTGGAATAAATGCGGGCATTACCCATTCCAAACTGAGCAAACTGCCATAGGACGTCGCCATTACAATTGAGGGATCGGTTATCGCAAGATATCGTCCTTGCTTAAGGGCGGTGATGTGTGAGAAAAGCGGGATTTTTTCAACGGCTTGTTTGCTTTTTTCAGACTCATACCAACTAATAATGAGATCGGCATCATTAAATATATCGGAGTGCTCTAAACCAATGTTGGCCGTGAAATGTCCACGAGTTGGTTTTATGTCTTTGACTTCAGGAAGTTGTATAAAGCCGAGTGCGAGTAGAGAATCGATACGTGGATCGCCAGGGACATACAACGCAAGATTACCGAATCGACTTCCTGCATTAATATACGCCAGTTTTTTACCTTTAAATTGAGGGTTTTCATCGGCAAGTGAAGCAAGGTATTGGTGTAATTGAACAAGCAGGGCCTCTCCTTCTTCTGTTTTTCCTAAAGCCGTTGAAATGAGGGTAACTTGCTTATCGATAGGGGTAAGCCAAGGTTGATCTGGATAAGCAACAACAGGAACAAAACTGTTTAATTGGTTAAATGTTTCGAGTGTGATCCCAGATTGTGGCGCTAAAATTAGGTCGGGTTTTAATGATAAAATATGCTCGATATCGAGTTCAGGGTAGCTATTGAGTACTGAGGGTAAGGCTTTTTCTTGTTCTAGGACGGCTTGTTTAAACCAAGGTAAATAACCTTTGCTGTCACCTCCCCAATAATGAGCTTCAATGGCGATAGGCACAATGCCTAAGAGTAAACACCAATCTTCGGTTGTTGCGCCTAGAGTGATGACGCGTTGCGGGTGAGTAGGAATAACCGCGGTTCCATGCGCGGTTTTAATGGTGACAGGGAATGGGGAGCTGCTTATTTGGTTTAAGGGAATAGCAGCAGTGTGGCTACTCATGAATATAAACAGCAGAGAGATTGCTTTTGGCCATTTTAATATAGTTATAAAATGTCGCCCTACCTTACGGTAGGGGCCTCCAAGTAAATTTGAGATAAATGAATGAACAGCGTTGGTCTTAAAATTGGTAGTCAACATTCACGCTTATATTACGAGGCTCGCCAGCGTGATATTGGTTATAGATCCCCATCTGGCTGTAATATTCTTTATCAAAAAGGTTTTTAACATTTGCATTGACGTTAAGTTTTTTGTTTACCTCATATCGCACCATTGCATCGTATATCGCGTAACTGTCTTGTTTTACTTTGGTATCTCCAACATTAGGTATACCGCTTACTTCTTTATAAATACTGCTGTACCAACGAGCCCCTCCGCCAATTTGGAGGCCCTCTAAAACGTCACCTAATTCATAAGTGGTGAAGAGTTTGAGTTGTTTGTTAGGGATGTCTGTTTTTAATCTATTTCCTTGCGGGTCTTCTATTTTGAAATGGGTGTAGCCAATCGTTAAGTTCCAATCATCAGTGATAGCGCCATTGGTTTCAAACTCGAACCCTTTGGTTTCTGTACCATCAACACCACGATAAATAGGCATCCCTGTATTTGGATCGACGTCGCCAGTTTTTATTCCTAAATTATCCTGTAACGTGTTGAAGCCATTAAGAGAAAGGTTTAACTGATCATCCAAGAGGCTTGCTTTAATTCCTGTTTCATAGTTCTTTCCTTTAATAGGATCGAGATACGTATTATTTTTACCTTTTACGTTTTGCGGTGTGAAAATATCAGAATAACTGGCGTATACCGCAACAATGGGGGTTATTGCATAAGTCGTCCCAACGTATGAGGTAAATTCATTACTGATTTTATTTTTATGAAGGGTTCCAAAGTCATTCATATCGGTTTCCCAGTCACTCAATCGTCCACCAAGAACGAAAGACCACTGGTCAGTTACATTGATATGTGAGGCGACATAGATCCCTTGTTGTTTGGTTTCTCCTGTTGATTCCCAGCTTTTTTTTCTGCTCCATTCCGGTTCTGGATAAGACCAATTTGGGTCAGTAAAATCACCGACCTCTGATTGTGCGTTTAGCCCTTTATAGTAAGTATTCTCGAACGTCATTTTTTGATTGTTGAAACCGGCGATCATTTGGTGATCTTGTCCAAACAGAGAAAAATGACCTTTGAGAGTTAGGTTAAGATTATTAATTTTTCGATTTCCCTCAATATAATTAATGGTGCCAGGAACCATGCCTTCATTTGTATTTGGGTCAGGAAAACCTGTCGGCCACAAGTAATTGAAATCTAAGCTGTTATCACCATAGGTATACGTTCCTTTTATTACCCAATCTGGGCTAAAGCTATGCTCTAGGCTGACAAATGAATTTAACGCTGTGGTTTCAGCGGATGCCCAGTCAGGCGCTGTGGTTGCTGATGTGCTGTAATTCGTTCTCGTACCATCGCTATGAAAGAGGGGAAGTCCTCCCGCCATGGTGCCTTTTGGCTCGTTATATTGATAATCGGTACCGACCGTTAGTAAAGTGTCAGTGGTTAAATCGGCTTCAATAACGCCATATAATGTACTTCTTTTCTGTTCGTATCTGTCTAAGTAGGACTCACGTTCTTGATGGACAGCAACAAGACGAGCTCTAATACTTTCATCAGTATTTACGCTGCCAGAGATATCAACGACCCCTCGTTTTAAATTCCAAGATCCCGTGCCTACGCTAACGTTGGCATTAAAGTCGTGAGTAGGACGTTTTCTAATAAGGTTGATAGAGGCTGAAGGCTCGCCTGCACCAATCATTAATCCGTTCGCACCGCGAACCACTTCAACGCGATCATAAATCGCCGTATCCATTAGGTTATCACCGTAATTGAAACGGGTGTCATAGGTGATAGGAACGCCATCATAAAGAATGGTGCTTACTTCCATACCACGAGCAGAGACGGTGTATCTGTCGTTGTCCATAGGTCGAGCGTAAACACTCGATACGCTGTTCATTACATCAACAACACTGTTTAGTTGCTGATCTTTCATGGCTTGTTCGTTCACGGCAGTTACAGATTGTGGTGTTTCTAAATAGGATAAATCCATCCCTGTTGAGGTTGAGGTTTCACCTGTTTTATAGCTGGCAATCTCTTGTTTATGCGCGGTAATGGTCATTACTTCCATTGCCTCGTTATCATTGTCCTCTGCCATTACTGGCAACGTTAAAACACAAGATAACCCATAGAAAAGTGAGTATGTCGGTATTTTTGGTGATGTCATGTTCGTATTCAATGTCATTGTTTGGCCTAAAAGTCAGTGAACTAAATAATGCGATGAGTCTTAGCAAATAGAGCGAGAGGGTTTGCAATATCCTCAGCAAAACGTAAGTTCTTTTCTCTATCTTCAAGGTCAATCATTTGCTGATTATTGTTTAGTTGAATTCGATTTAGGCAGGTACGGGCGAACGAGCTGCAATACAGATCGTAACGTTGATATTTCGCATCAAATTGTGGGTGTTCTTGTTGGTAGTCTTTGACTGAATCGGCAACTATCTCCCAAAAATCAGATTCGCTAACCTGAGTTTGTTGCTCAAGCAATGGAGCGATGAATCGGAAAATACAATCAAAAATATCGAGCAAAATGTAGTTAAGTTTCATTGGGTCTTCAAGATCAACTGCCAAGCAATTCATGTCATTTGGTAGAGTTTTTTCTCCATTTAAAATGGCCACTTCTTCCCCGATGTCTTTCATGATTATTTTGATTGGGCTGTTGTCTTCAAGTACTAAAATTAAGTTTTCACCGTGTGGCATAAAGACAAGATCATAAGCAAAAAAGCTGTGCAGAAGAGGTTGTAGATAAAGATCCATGTACTGCTTAAGCCAGTTATGATCAGACAACGGCGAATCGGCCATTAACGCTGATATCAGGCTTTTTCCTTGGTCATCAACATGCAGTAATGAAGCCATTGTCAGTAGTTTTTGCTGCTTGTTTACCAATACATTGCCATGTTGATCTGGTGCGTATGGGCTTTCACGCCATAAAGAAGAAAGCATTTTTTTATAAGGATTGTCAGTGCGAGTAGCTTGCTCATAGTAGCTGTGGTGATAGCCTATTGCCGCGACTTCTTTAAGAACAAAAAATTGCTTTTTAGCAAAGTAGGGATCGGTTTCAATGAGGTTTGCAATGAACGTATTGATAGCCGGTGTTCGGCTCATGTAATACGGAGATAACCCACGCATGAAGCCCATATTTAAAATCGATAAGGCGGTTTTCACATAGCACTTTTCTGGTGAAGAAAGGTTAAAAAAGGTTCGAATAGATTGCTGTGCTTGATACTTATCTTCCGTCGTGCCAAGAGGAACTACATACTGATTGGCGATATCAGCGGCGAAGATACGTGATATTTTTTCTCGCCATTGCCATGGGTGGATGGGCATTAAGTAATAATGTGATGGTTCAAGCCCTTGCATAGAGAGTTGTTGATTGAACTCATTCAGTTGTGATTGACCTAATTCATCAAAAATTAGGCGGTCGTAGCTTAATGATTCGATGACGGCAAAGCTTGTTTTTTCACGCAGCACTGCAATCCATTGTAAATTTAATGATTGTCCACTTTCTGGTGAAAATTCAACATGATCTAACATATCAAAGCCAATTCTGCCGTTATTCGCAATGAATACTGGATGACCTTCTGTCATGGCAGCTTCAATCTCTTGGTAGCTTGCATTCGCTAATTGAGCTGAGGTCTTATTTTGGTGCATGAGCTTATAGGCTTTGCTGTATAGCGTGCTAGTGATTTCCTCTAAATACGTAGGTAACAATGCATCACTGATCTCAAGAAGGTGACGACAAGAAAGAATAAAAGAGACGGCATCAAGAGGTTGGTTTTTATCATCTTTAGTGCAAGTGATTGATTGTGGTTCAACAAATAAATGATCGAGTTGATATTGGCGTGCACGAAAGAGGTATTCAGACGTTCCCGTATCCGAGTTGAAGGTGATACACCAAGAGGCGGCTTGTGCATTTGATGCATCATCTAATTTTATCGGTGTGATGATTTGCTCATGGCTCAACTCGGTGATCATTTTCGCGATTAAATGTTGATTCGCTTTATGCCAATACTCTGTCGTTAAATGAGAAGTGGCGAGTGATAATGATGGATTCTTACTGCTATTTTTCATTGAAGATACTTTCCCTTGTGACTGCAAAAATTGTGACTTAGTAGCAAACCCTAATTTTGCGGTTTTGCTGTTAAGCGGAACGATTTGACTGTACTCAATACCTATTAAGTGGTTTAAACGGTGTACTTTCTCATTTTGGATATCCGGTTCAACAACGAGCCTTGTAAAAGGCAGGTGTTCTAAAATTAATGACGAGATTGCGGTAATGACGTTTTGACTTAAACGATGCTCTGGAATATCAACGGGAGCGATAATCAAGTGCATGCCACAGTCACCTTCTTGAACTGGGTAATGCTCACCTATTTCGTCTTTCGCTGGATGATATAGCTCGGTATAAAACAGTATTTTTCCGCGTTTTAGTCCCACCAGTCCAAATTTATGGGCTGTGTTTTTTAGCTCAAGGTTGCGCTGATCTTCGGTAAGTTCATTCATTCCCCAATACGATGAATAACTCTGAGATAACCATTGATTAATAACGCTAAAATCGGTGTCTTCGTTGTAATTTCTGAACTCAAATTCAGAGATATTGATTAATTGGTCTTTTTTTGGCGCGTAACGATCCGTAAAGCTACATTGAGCTTTGGCTGTGAAATCTGTCATCGTTATCTCTTTATTAGAGTGAGTGTTCAGTGGTTGCGTTATATAAATGACTTTCGCAATTTGGAGGAGAGAATTGCTGAAAGGCGATGGATTTTTCTACTTTGTAGTGGGTTCTGCCAAGTACCTGATTCAAAATGGTCGCGTTTCTATAGCACACCATTCCAAGATCTGGGGAAGTCAGCCCATGAGTATGTAAGCCAACGTTTTGTACGAAGATTTTGTTGTTTCTATCAACGCTGTAGTTTCGCTGAACATCAAGTTCTCCATGTGAATCAAAGCGTAAATGCGCGCAAATGCCATCTAGAAATTGAGGTAATTGATATTCATAACCCGTTGCCATCACAATGTGTTGAGTCTGTAGTTCGAAATTATGTTGAGTTTCAGTGTGCAGACAATGAAGCGTTACCTGTGATTGTTCGCTTGATAAAGAGTGAACAGAAACGTTCGTCATCATTTCAACAGTAAAGTCATGTGATAACTGTTTAATGTATAAAAGATCATAAATATCATTAATCAAATCGGCGTTAATGCCTTTATATAGGTGCTTTTGTTTCTGGATTAATACTCGGCGTTGCTCTGGTTCAAGTTGATGGAAATAGTCGATGTATTCTGGTGACGTCATTTCCAATGTGAGTTTTGTATACTCCAATGGGAAGAATCGAGGAGAACGCGTTAGCCAACGAAGACGGTACTTTTCTACGTCGATGTCGGTTAATAAATCATAGAAAATCTCAGCCGCACTTTGACCACTACCAACAACAGTGATGCAGGTAGACGCTTTTAATTCTGCTTTATTCATTAGGTAGTGAGCAGAGTGGGTCACTTTCGGTTCCTGTTGACTACAAAAATCAGGCAGGTAAGGCTGTGTTCCAGTGCCGAGAACCAAATGATGGCAGTAATAAGTTTCTTCACGATCCAGTAACGTGTTTTGTGTTTTTACCCAATATATCGCCTCATTTTCATCATAATCAATATGGGTGACGCAGCTGTTAAACTTTAGGTTTGATAGGCGGTTACAAGCCCATTGGCAATAATGGTTGTATTCTTCTCTGGCTAAAAAGAAGTTTTCTCTTATATAAAAAGGGTACAGACGATCATTTAATTTTGCGTAGTTAAGAAAACTGTATTCATTGGTTGGATCAGCCATTGTGACAAGGTCAGACATAAAAGGTGTCTGTAATCTTGTGCCCTCTAACATCATCCCTGGGTGCCAATCGAAGTGGCTACGAGCATCAAGAAAAATGCTTTTACAGTCAGGAACAGAGGAAGAAAGGGCGGCAAGGCTAAGATTAAATGGACCAATACCGACACCTAAAATATCGTATATATTTTTATTCACTGGATATCCTTTTTTATTAGGCGCTTTGTTTTACATTGGTAAGCAGTTGCTCGGTGATTGAATGACCACACGTATTAATGGCTTCAAATACGGCAACGATGCTGTTCACGGGGGTTTGAGGGTTTAACATCGTTATTTTGAGATATTGACGACCTTTAACCACGGTTGCTGCGATTAACGCTCTTCTTGATTTAGAAAGTGCCTCTCTAATTGCCCTGTTGCAGGTGTCCTGTTCTGTCGGGGTAAGGCGTTGGTCGACGAATCTAAATACCAATGTGGTCAGTTGTGGCTCTTGAACAAACTTAATATCGGTTAGGTGCTGACTGCGTTGATAGACTTCTTGAGTATTAAGGATTAAGTCATCAAATAACTTACCGATGGCTTCTGGCCCGCAAGCTCGTAAAGTAAGCCAAATCTTTAAAGCGTCGAATCGTCGTGATGTTTGAAGACTTTTGTTGGCAAGGTCAGGAATACCATTATCGGCTTGGTGTTTTGGGTTTAGGTAATCGGCATGATAGGTAAGATGAGAAAGAGATTGACCATTACTCACCATAAGGGCTGAGCAGCATAAAGGTTGGAAAAATGATTTATGAAAATCGATGCTAACAGAATCGGCTTGTTCAATACTTTTCAATAAGTGAGGAAATTTATTCGAAATCAGTAATACGCCACCGTATGCCGCGTCTACATGCAACCAACATTGATATTGCTGACAAAGAGAAGCTATCTCTTCGATAGGATCGATAGAACCAAAATCGGTGGTGCCAGCGGTAGCAACCACCGCCATTGGAATTAATCCTTGCTCTACCAGTGATGCCAATGTTGATGAAAGCGCAGTCGGATCCATTTGTCGCTGAGCGTTAGCAGGAACACTAATTACCGCCTCTTGACCTAAGCCTAAAACGAATGCCGCTTTTTGAATACTATAATGGCTGTATTCAGAACAAAGAATACGGAATTTACTGGTATTGGTAGGTAATGATGCTTTCTTGGTGTCATCAAGTTTAGTGCTGCATTGCTCTCTGGCCAGTAACAGTGCCATTAGATTAGATTGTGTACCTCCAGTGGTAAATACACCATCGGCAGACTTTAGATAACCTATACGGTATGCAAGCCAATCTATTACTTTCTGTTCAATGAATGTACCACCGGCACTTTGATCCCAGGTTTCAACCGCGGTATTAATCGCACAGCTAATTTGCTCAGCTAATAATGAGGTTAATAATACAGGGCAATTTAAATGCGCTAAGTAATCTTTATGATGGAAATAGACAGCATGCTTAAGGTAAAGCTCATCCAATTCATCTACAACATCATTAATATCAATTAAAGGAGAATCTAAATCTATATTTTTGAAGGCGTTCTTTAATTCTTCTGGCGAGATCCCAGAATTAGGGTGTGATGTTTCTTTTACTGTTTTAATAAGCGTGTTGAGCCCTAACTCTGTGATTTCTTTATAATGATCTAAAGAGCTTGAATCAAAAAAATCCACATTACTTAAGAGACTACTTTGGTTAAAGAGAGTATCGTTATTGGCGTTTTTTTCAAAATATTTAATATCCATATTTTTCTCTGTGCATTTATCAATGTTGAATGAAATCCCATGTAATTAACTGAGATGTATCATTTATCTTTGTTTCTGAGAGTGTATGGAATCTATCATGATAAAACTCAAATGAAAATGATTATCATTTCCATGGTTGTTTTGTGGTTTTTGTTAATTTTAACTTCTACCTAGTTAGAGTAAGGCTTGAGCGGGAATTGATGAGTGAAATTTAATCTGAAAATATTTTTTTGTATTAAAAAAATGAGGTGAATTTAAGAGTTAATACCTTTTTAAATTTACGATAATAATTACTAACCCTCCGTTAAAAGAGGATGAATTACTTTTATTTTCAAATTAAACGGAAACAAATGGACTATTAATTTTATTTTTTAGTGACGATCAATATACTGTCCTTTATATCAATAAGTTTAATATAAAAACATGTGATTATGATCTAGGTATAACGTAATTTTAAAAATAACAATGAATGTAATTAAATAAGAAGAAAAGTGAATAAATAGGAAAGTTAATTATTGTTGCAT
>SAMEA5043647__coassemble_118_pt1 | contig 12437 bp, 10 predicted proteins | sample SAMEA5043647__metabat2_low_PE_001 | metagenome-assembled genome bin SAMEA5043647 (sample SAMEA5043647) | Gadus morhua | reverse complement strand
GTTGTTTAGTAACATTTTTGCCTTGAGGGGTTTCTTTTAAAAGTGTTGCATAACCTTCTAGCAAGGAGTCCATACACTTCGCTTCTTCATCCATGTATTGAATAGATTTTTCATCTAAACAATAGAAATCAGTCATTGCTTCACCAGTAACAAATACAACATCATGAACTTCTTTGGCTTCACATTCTGGTGCAGCCATTAATGTGCATGTTTCCGCTGTGGGGCGTACTTTTGAAATAGGTTCGACGGTGTTGGTTTGCTCTACCTCTTCATCCTCCCCTTCCTCAGGCAGACGAATACTATCACCCACATGAATTAAATCTGGATTAGGTTGATATTTTGGGTTCAGTTCAAGTAACGTGGTAAAAGGGACATCATTATCAATGGCAATTTTAAGCAGCGTGTCACCGCTTTGAACAATATAAGATTGGCTCATGGTGTTATGACTCCTTTACCACTGAGTTGAGATAGATTGCATGGACGCAAAATGCTGTTCAGTTATGCTCCATTGATAATCTGAAAATGAAGAAGCGATCGGTGCAGAGACAGATACACTGAGCCACGCTTTGTTAAACCACGTTATTTTATTGATAGGAGAAAAGTAGTCGCGACGCTCTTCATTAGACATAGAAGCAACTAAAGGCAACAACCCTCTTGAGTCGTAATATCGAAGAAACACTTCCCCACGCCCCTTTTTTACCACCAATGCATTACGTAAGGAATACATCAATGCACTGCGATTTGTCGCGATGTCGGTATGAAATAACGCACCACAATGTGTCGTGCTCATTTTTTTTACACACACATCCAACAAAACTTGAGAACTCAATAAGTTCACCACCACTGGGCCATTTTTTATCGCATTAAATTGTGTCGCATTAAATAAATTGACGACGTCAAGTTCATCAATATGAGAACTTAACTCGGCATTCCACTCAGGCCATAACTCCGGTTCAATAAACGCATAAATACTTTCTGATGCAGAAAATAATGGCACTTCAACAGAATTTACTCGCCATTCATTATTTAGCTGTGCAGCTTGCATATGCCCTCCTTACCACATTGGCATAACTCTTTCATTAATGCGCCATCTTCAACCATTTCACTGTACGCCGCTGAATTCATCACTGGTTTGGTTGATGCTAATGGTGACATTGAGAAGGTACGAGGAAGGTTCGCGCTTACACTGCTACTTTGACTAGATGCTGCGCCAGGGTTAATCGCAACATTTCCCCCAACCAAGGCGACCGAGCCAGAGCCATCAACCGTAATATCTGAGCCATACAAGGTAATGGTGCCGTTATTTTTTAAAATAAAACCCGAGCTTCCCACCTGAGCCTTAATTTCATCAGCACTGATTATGGTATGGTCAGCATCCGATTTAATGGATGCATTATTTCCGACTTCTATTGTGAGATTCTGACCAACGGTTAGCGTATCGTCAGCGCTAATATCACTGCTACTTGCTCCCATAGTAATGCGGCTTTGTTCGCCTTTAATCGTGAGTTCGTCGTTCTTACCTATCGTACTCTGTCGGTTTTCGTAGATTGTCAACGTCTGTTCAACAGCCACGCTCTTTTCTATGTTGGCGTTGTATTTAACCGTTACGTCTTGCTCGACGGTTTCTGAGAAGGTTTGGTTTGTTATTGATGTTTTATGGCCTTCTATGGTTTCTTTTCTGTCTTTGTTAATGATGTTTTCTTGGTTACGTCCAACTTCTAACTCTTCATCATTGCCTATGGTTCTGAATCGGTTATTTAGAACCTTAGTTCTCATGTCTTTCTGAGCATGGAAATAAACTTCTTCTTGATTGGCTTCATCTTCAAACGACATTTCGTTGTACCCTTCCCCTTTGTGGGTTTGAGTCCGAAATACCGTTTTGGTTTTATGCTCTGGCAAGGCATAAGGGGGCGTGTGTAAGCCGTTGTATACCGCACCTGTCACTAAGGGTCTGTCTGGATCTCCCTCTAAGAAGGTCACCACCACTTCGTGCCCTATTCTCGGTAAATACACCGCGCCCCACGTGGGTGCGGCCATCGATTGACTGACACGAAGCCAACAACCTGAATGCTCATCGTTGTTACCATAACGATCCCAGTGGAATTGGACTTTAATACGCCCCATTGGATCGGTATATATTTCTTCTCCTGCGGGGCCAACCACGACTGCCGTCTGAGGGCCATCAACCACTGGGGCGGCTAATTTAGGTGCTTTATAGCCAACATCGCGGGGAATACAATTAAAATGGTTTTGATACGTCGTCGGCAGACCACTTGATTCTTCTTCATGCACTTGTGGGTTATAACCACTGTGCGTTATCGCTGTGAGCGTGTAATCTCGATTGATTGCGTTTCTTGGGTGCTTTGCCAAATCAAAACTATAACCAGCAGTTAAACGCATAATGTTACTTTCGGCTTCAATTTGATGATTTTCAACCTGATGATCAGCGATAAGGTAATTGCTACGTTGTTGGCCTTCTACGCTTTCCCCATAGCGTCCTGGGTAATCAAAGAATGCTAAATCAGTATCTCGATCACCCTGTTGTTGCACTTGTTGTGGGATGCGGGGTTGATCGTAGTTATAATCGGTTTGAATTACATGACCAGTACGAACACGGTTATAGCTGCTTAACTCAAAGATATGCTCTCTGTCAGCATTACCACCACCTTCAGATTGGTACACCAAAGGGCCAATATAAGACGCATTTAGAGGAGTACTAATTAACTCTGGAATGGCATCATTTTTATCAATAATCACCATGCTATGGTTGCTTTCTGTATGCTCAAAGTAATACCACAAACCGTGCTCGGCTAATAAACGCTGAACAAAATGACTGTCAGTTTCACGATATTGAAGTAAGTATTCTTGGTTGGGATAGGTATTAGACAGTTCAAAGCGATAATCAGTCACTGACGCCCCATCGAGCACTTCAGTTAAAATATCAACAATCGACTTATCTTGGAAAATACGACAATCTTGGCGTTGGGTTAAAAACCACAGTTGAGGTACGAGCGTAATTTGATAATGAGAGAAACGGCGACCTGCGCCTAAATAACGAACTTCATTCACGACACCATGAAATAATCGCCCGGCATTCATTCCTTGCCCAAGAACGGTTAATAATGCGGGTTTTCGGCTTAATACATCAAACGCTATATCAGGATCTAATGACAATAACGACAAGGTTATTTTAAAAGGTTGAGATACCTCTTCGACCACATTAAAACTCTCAACACGAAATTCATGATTCGTGCCAAGGACTTCAAACTTAAACTCGACCTCATTAGCCATTGTATTCACCTGATAAGTATAACGACAAATAGGGCCAACATGAGGCCCTAGTTTTTATAAATGATTTTCGAGGCAATTACGCTTCGCGTGGCTTACGCCAATCATCATCACCAGCAGTACCACATGTTTCGTGAGTTACTTCAATGGCACGGTAAGTGAACTTAAGCACTTCTTCTGTTACACGATCAGAAGTAGCAGCATCTTGACAATGAGCCATACGAGTTTGCATATCAACCAATAGTGCATCAATCAGTTTGATTGTGTAGTAATGCTCTTGCTTACCAGAAATAGAGGTTCGGTAGAAGTTAATGCTACATTCAGGCAGTTTCTCACCAGAGACTAAAGAGTTGAATAATAATGGAGAACAGCGGTCTTGTTGCTTAGTTACGATAACTGGACGGTGAACACGTTGACCAGTAGGTTGACCACTTTGTGGATCACGTGGAACCGTTAATACATGATCAAGCTCTTGAACTAGGAACTCATCAATATGAGCTTCCTGCCATGTATTACCGACTGAATCTGCTGAGTACGCATCTTTAGTGATATCGCCTTGAGTTTCGCCTTTAATTGACATATATGCTGGAGTTGGCATGGCTTTATTCCTTAATATTGAATTCTATTTAGAACCGTGAACGTCACGAGTTACATTGAATAGAGCAATTAAGATGCCAAATATTAAAATCAATTAATTCAATTATTTACATGAATTTCGTTTTGAACAACCAAAAAATAGATACAAGAAATTGGGAAGTTATCCAATAAATTGGATCACTTATTTTATCGTATATCATTCTTTATTATTGGTGGGGTAATAAAAAACCGAGCACTCATTGGCTCGGTTTTATTTAATTCACTTTATGTAAATATAAGATCTGAAACTAAGAACGCTTTGGCTGTTGGTAAGTCTTACCTGCCGCTTGGTACGTTTCTTTTTGCTTCATATCAAACATTGCGTAGAAGAACCATGCAACGAATTTGATCACGTCATCGCCTTCATTCATGATCCATTCTGCAAGTTCTTGAGTTTCGCCGTTTTCGTCTTCATCATTAAATACATGATAAATACGTTGCTCACCTTCTACTTCTGCAAGACGGAATTGACCAGCAAGTGATTCTGCCGCTTCAACGATATCTTGGTCTTCGCATGCTTTTAATGCTTCTAGCACTTGAGGAAGGTTTTCTTTTTGGCACAGTTCTTTAACGAGTGTTTCAAATTCATTCTGTTGCATTTTTTATTCGCTCTATTTATTCAACATGTCATCTAGATACCGCAATTTTAGCAGCAATAAAAATTTATTCGATAAGAATTCGTTTTAATCCTTGATATTTCTCCTTCACTTTGGCTTTATGGAGGTATTGCCTACTTATAATTGAATGGATTCAGATGTCAGATAAATTAGATACTAAATATGTTACGGCGGGTCGCAGTAAAAAATGGACAAAAGGCGTGGTTAATCCCCCCGTTCAACGTGCTTCTACGGTGGTTTTTAACTCTGTGGCAGAAAAGAATCACGCGATGGCTAATCGTGCCAAACAAACTCTTTTCTATGGTCGTCGCGGTACTGAAACCCATTTTGCCTTGCAAGATGCGATGGTTGAGTTAGAGGGCGGCGCAGGGTGTGCCTTATACCCTTGTGGCACCGCGGCGATAGCGAATGCGATTTTGTGTTTTGTAAAAACGGGCGATCACATTTTAATGGTTGATGGCTGTTACGAACCAACCCGTGATTACTGTGACACGATGTTAAAGAAAATGGGGATTGAAACCACCTATTACGATCCAATGATTGGCGAAGGCATTCGTGATCTAATCAAACCAAATACCACGGTGCTATTCACTGAATCCCCTTGTTCTATCACGATGGAAGTGCAAGATGTTCCGCTTCTTGCTCGTATTGCGCATGAATCCGATATTGTGGTGATGCTTGATAATACATGGGCAGCGGGTGTGAATTTCTCACCGTTTGACCATGGTGTTGATATCTCGATTCAAGCGGCGACCAAATACATTGTTGGACATTCCGATGTGATGCTTGGTACGGCGGTTGCGAATGAAAAACATTGGGACCAACTGCGTGAACAAAGCTATTTAATGGGCCAATGCATCTCTCCTGATGATGCTTACCTTGCCATGCGCGGTTTACGCACCATGGGCGTTCGTCTGAAGCAACATGAGAAAAGCAGCATTAAAATCGCCAATTGGTTGGCTGAGCATCCGCTTGTTGATCACGTTCGTCACCCTGCCCTTGAAAGCTGTCCGGGTAATGACATTTACCAACGTGACTTTACAGGCTGTAATGGCTTGTTCTCTTTTGTATTAAAGCAATCAGATACCAAAGCAACAACGGCACTGCTTGATAGCATGACGCATTTTAGTATGGGCTATTCTTGGGGTGGCTTTGAAAGTTTGATCTTAGCGAATGAGCCAAAAAGCTTTAATGCATTAAGAACAGTGGCTCATCCTAAATTTGAAGGCACATTGATACGTCTTCATATTGGATTAGAAGACATTGATGATTTGATTGAAGATTTAGAATCAGGTTTAGCTCGCTACCAAGAAACCTTGTCAGCTTAACTTCTACTGACTAGTAAGAAGTTAGCGTAACTCACACGCTTGTTTAGCGAAAATACAAAAATGGCGACTCTTATTTGAGTCGCCATTTTTATATGTCTCTGTATTTAATATCTAGGCTGATAAAAAATTAACGCTTTCTTTCTTGTTTTGTTAATTCAAAATCAAACTCATCAGGGAACAATACTTGCCCTTCTTCATTTTGATTTGGGAAAACAACAACAGCAAGTTCATCGTCTTCTAAACCAGTAGTCCAACGGCTGTGCCATTTGTTTAGAGAGATAGATTCTGCTTTACATACATCCCACTCGCCCGTTGCCCACGCTTCTGCAAACTCTTTGTTTGGCCATACTGGAACGCAATCTTCTTCTTCGGTATTCAACATCACACAACCGTGCTCATCAGTCAAAATCCAAATTTCACGATTAGCGACAACTTCTTTCATAAAGTAAGTAAAACGCTCTTCTTCATGAGAATTTACGATTTTGTCCATTGTTTGTTGATCTAGTTGGCTCATTACCAATTCCTATCAGTGGGAAAGATTATATTATACCAATCTGGATAAGTAGTTGAGCAGATAATTGCGTAGGAAAAATCGATTAGAGTAAGGCATAAATTGTAATAACTAGTGGGTCTAATTTTTTAATTTATAACGCAGCTATAATCGATTTTAACAAGCAAGAATGATCAAATATTTATGTAGATTGGTATTAGGATAATAACAAAAAAAGCCCACACTGCGTATGGCAATGTGGACTTGATATCGGATTTAATGACTTAATCCTTAATTAATACTCTACAACCTTAATTTTATGGAACATACGATACAGCACCGGAACCACAATCAACGTCAGTACGGTTGCAAAACCTAAACCAAACATAATGGTCACGGCCATTGGTTTGAAGAAGGTATCCGGCAATAACGGGATCATACCTAAGATGGTGGTGATCGCTGCCATACATACTGGACGAACACGACTCAATGCCGCATCAACCACCGCATGATACGGTTCTTTACCTGAATGTATTTCTATTTCAATTTGATCGAGTAGTACGATACCATTTTTCAATAGCATCCCGCTTAAACTCAAGAAACCTAATAGCGCCATGAAGCCAAAGGGGGTATTAAGTGCTAATAAGCCAGTAGTTACACCGATGAGAGCTAATGGAACGGTTAACCACACAATGACGGACTCTTTCACACTATTAAAGAGGAACACCGTCACTAGGAACATGAACAAATACCCCATTGGCATGGTTTGGAACAGAGACGCTTGTGCATCACGTGATGATTCATATTCACCCCCCCATTCTAAGCTGTAGCCTGTAGGGAAATCGATCGCTTCTATTTGTGGTTGCAAACGTTTTTGCAGTGTCGCCGCCGTTTCTTCACCTAGAATATCTGGATCAGCCATTACGGTTAACATACGTTTACGGTTCTTACGCACTATCAGTGGATCTTCCCAAATGACATCGTAGCCCAATACCACTTGCTGTAATGGGATGTACAATGATAATGCCGGGCTCCAGATCTTCATTCCTTCAATCGTACTGATATCAACACGTTCATTTTCAGGTAAACGCGTCACAATAGGCATTAACGTTGTACCATCACGGTACACACCAATCGCTTTACCCGCAAAGGCCATCTCAAGCAGTTCATTCACATCAGTTTTAGAGATACCGTAACGACGAGCCTGACTCTCATTAAACTGAGGCTCTAATACCTTAGTTCGCTCACGCCAATCATGACGAATGTTCGTCGCTGATGGGTCATTGTGCATAACTTCAATAACTTGCGCGGCTAAACTGCGAAGAACGGTTGGATCGGCACCCACAATGCGAGCTTCAACTTTAGCTCCACCACCGGGTCCTAATTCAATCTGCTTCAGTTTGTATTGGATCTGCGGATAATTAGTTTCAATATGCTGACGGAATTTAGCCATTAATGCCGGCAATTCGTTGTAATCATCAACACGAGTCATTATCTCGCCATACGCGGCATAGCTCTTTTCTGGTGCATAGGTCAACATGAATCGCTGTAAACCTTTACCCGCCGTGGTTGTGACATGATCAATGTGTTTCTGCTCTAGGATCCAATCTTCTAATTCTTTTAGCGTCTTGTTGGTTGAGCGAATGTCCGTTCCTTCTGGCATCCATACATCCACCAAGAAAATTGGCGTTGTTGATGACGGGAAGAACGACTGCTTCACTTTAGTAAAACCGTAGACACTACCACCAAGTGCAACAACAAGGATCAGCATCGTTGCGATTGAGTAGCGCATACAGAACTCAAGAAAACGCTTATAAATAACAAAGATCATGCCATTATACGGATCTTTCTCTTCGTTATTTTCCCCTTCAACCTGAACGGTTTCTTTAAAGAATAAAGACGCAAAGAATGGCGTAAGAGAAATGGCAGTAAACCAACTCAGCATTAATGAAATCAATAGAACCGTAAACAAGGTTCCACAGTATTCCCCCGTTGCATCATCAGATAAACCAATTGGAGCAAAGGCTGTCACGGCAATCACCGTAGCGCCCAATAAGGGCCACTTGGTTTGCGTAACAATATCGGTGGCCGCTTGCATCCTCGTTCGGCCTTTTTGCATACCGATGAGGATCCCTTCAACCACCACAATGGCATTATCGACCAACATCCCTAGCGCAATAACGAGCGCACCTAATGAGATTCGTTGTAAATCGATGGCCAAGTACTTCATGAAAACAAACGTACCGCAGACGGTGATTAACAGAATTAATCCGATCAATAAGCCTGAACGCACGCCCATAAAGAAAAGTAAAACGATAATCACGATGGCAACGGCTTGCGCTAAACTCACCACAAAACCACTCACCGATTTATCAACTTCTTTTGGCTGGCTGTATATTTCAGAGATATCAATACCAATGGGCTGTTGGTTTTTTAACTCCAACATTCGTTGATCAACCAATTTACCGATTTCAACAACGTTTACCCCCGCACTAAATGAGATCCCCATATTGAGTGCAAAATTACCATTGAAGTTAATTAAATTACTTGGTACTTCAACATAACCTCGTTTTACGGTCGCAATATCTTTTAAATAAATAAGACCTTGCGCTCCACCTTCAGTAATAATCAAATCACCAAGTTGCGACACATCTTGAAACTCGCCCGTTGGGTGGATCTGTATGTATTCAGAACCAATTTTTACGGCACCCGCACTTGAAACGGTATTTTGCTCAGAAAGTAAACTGTAGAGTGTTTGAGGTGAAATACCTAAGCTTGTCATGCGTTTTAGTGATGCTTCAATAAAGACTTGCTCTTGTTGAACACCAGAGACTGAGACTTTACTTACCCCATCAACAAGTTCTAATTCACGACGTAAATAATCAACATAATCAAGAAGTTCTTTATACGAATACCCTTGTCCTGTAACGGCAAGAAGTACACCGTATACATCACCAAAATCATCAATAACGGATGGTTCTCCGACTCCCGGCGGTAACTGACGTTTTAAGTCATTTACTTTTCGGCGCAGTTCATCCCAAATTTGTGGTAAATCATCAGGGCCATAATTATTCTTCATGGTTACCGTAATTTGAGATAAACCACGACTCGATAATGAATTCACTTCATCAACATAGGTAAGTTGTTGAATCGCTTTTTCAAGCGGATACGTCACTTCCTCTTCAACTTGCTCTGGTGTGGCACCCGGATAGTTGGTCACAACCATTGCATCTTTGATGGTAAACGCAGGATCTTCTAATCGCCCTAAGCCAAAGAAAGCAGAGGTTCCCCCAATAATGAAAATCAAAGTCAACATCCAGCTGATCACTTTATTTTGAATAAAGTACGCTGCAATTCCCTTTTCTTGACTCATTATTTCTCCTCCGTATTGATGATATTCACTTCTATGCCATCACGTAAGCGAGAAACACCCGCAATAACAATACGATCTCCCGTTGTGACACCTTCTACGACTCGTAAGCCCGAAGATGTGGCCTTGGTTGTGATTATTTTTTGCTTTTTCACTTTATTGTCAGAGTCAACAAGCCAAACGTATTTTTCATCTCTATCAATGTTGTCTCCATCTTCATTAAAAACGGCTTCGATCGGAATAACCATACCAAATTGACTCGATGCACCTAGTGAACTTTGCTCAGTAGTTACTTCAACTGCCATACCATCCAAAATAAATTGATCTTTTGGCATTGGCATCGTCAACGTCACTAAGTACGCACCCGATTCAGGATCTGGCTCTGTGGTGAATTCTTTAACTGTCGCTTGGTACGATGAACCATCATCTAAACGAACAGAAGCTTTGATTTTATCGACTAATCCTTTATTTGGTTGTTTAGCATATAACTTATCAGGCACCTGAACCGTAATATCAACCGCGCTACGATTATGAATATTAAAGATTTGCTGCCCAACTTGAATGTTTTCAAATTGCTCGACACTCACTCGAGAAATGACGCCATCTATTGGGGCTTTTAATTCTGTAAAACTTAATCGCAATTGTGCTAATTCTAAATCAGCCAATGCAATCTGACGTTGGGCAGCTAATTCATCAAATTGTGATTTTGCAAGTAACCCCTTATCAACTAAGGGTTTCGAGCGTCGATACTGGCTGTTTGCCACGTTGTATCTTGCTCTCGCATTATCTACATCAATGTTGTAATCCGTTTTATCTAAAATCGCTAAGACTTGACCGGCTTTAACGGTTTCTCCCGAGTGAACATTTAACTCTTTAATCTCACCAGATAAACGAAAACTTAGATGGGAGCGATCGGCCGCCGTAGCGACTGCAGGAAGATAAAGATGATCACTCACTAAGCCGGAATTAATCGTTTTAATAATGACATCAGGTGCTTCTAACACCGTATCAATTGGGGCGGGGTTACAAGCCGTAAGCAATAAGGCTGTCGACAATAAAGAAAATCTCATTAATTTCTGCATAATTATAATCCTCTTTCCTTAACCCACTTACGTACTTTCATGCCTTCTTCTAACCCGGCAATCCCTGAAGATACGATTTGGTCTGAATCATTAATGCCAGAAAGAATTTGACGCTCATCACTAAGCTCTACTTCTACTTTTTCGACTCTGCCATCTTCGGCCACTCGCCACACGTACGTTTTATCACCTTCCGAGTCAATCGCCCCTACTGGCAATTTTTCACTTTCACCACTTGGGATAGTGACTTTTACTTGACCTGACATTCCTGGCAAAATACCTAATTCTGTTGGTCGAGCCATGCTCATTTTAACGGTGTAACTTGATGTTTTACTGTCCGCTTCGGTATCAATTTCTTCAAATTCAAGAGGGAATTGAAAATTAGGAAATGAATCAAACGTTACCGTTGCTTCGACTTCGGAAAAACTGAACCGTTGTAATAAGTAATCTGGAAGTTGAAAAACCACATAAAAAATATCATTGGTTTGAATGTGCATGATCGATTGCTTGGCACTTACGTACTCAAAGTTTTCACTTGGTAATAAGGAAATGGTTCCCTCGTAAGGGGCAATTAATTTGGTGTAGCTGAGATTGGCTTTTGCTTGATCCAAGGCCGCCTTGGCGGTTTTTCGGTTTGCTACTGCGGTATCGTAATCTTGTTCTGAAACAACTTGGTCTTTACGCAACTTCTTGGTTCGTTGGTATTGAACATCAATCAAGCGATATTGTGCTTGTGCTTGCTTTTGCAATAAACGGTATTCATCTGGATTTATCGTGGCAAGTTGCTGTCCTTTTGATACCATTTCACCCGCATGCACTTCTAAGGTATTTAATTGCCCCGGAACCCTAAACGCTAATACCGCTTTATCTCCGGCTTCTGCTTGGGCAGGAAATAAGCGTGAGGTGGCTTGATTACCGATAGATACAACCATTGTTTTCGCTGGTCTCGATTCTGGCTCTGCAATCTGTGGAGCCTTACTATCACACCCCATTAATAAAACAGAACTAAGTAGCGTTGCCACCGCTGTTTTTTTAAACATAAACAATTCCTTGTAATGATAATTTTTATATAAAAGCATTATTACCTATAAATTCGTTCGTCCAGAAAATCTGAAATAAAATTAATAAACGTTATTTTTTATTTTTCTTATGGTTAACACCTTTCTCATATTCTTCTTTAAACTTTGGATGAGATTGGTCACACAAACCAAAGTAAGGTTCTTCACTTAACCCTAAGATATAAGGAACTTGGGTACAGTACACAATAGTACCTTCCTGATGACCCGAAAAATAGGCATTGTAAAATTCACCCGTAATGACCTCTTTAGGATTCATCGCCTCTAATTGCTCTTGAGTCTGAACCACAAATCCTTTCTTTGCTCTAAACTCACCATAATTGAACCAATCATCTGCATTTTTTTCTTTTTCTGCTTGAGATGATGACGAGCATCCAACCAATAACAATGCCAATATCGCTGAAATAAATAATTTCATAAAATCTCCAAATAAATAACGTACTTTGCTTCAATCATAATAAAGAACCATAGTACACTCAATTAGTTAACATTAAAGATACACGCATAAAAAAAGCACTCAATAATTGAGTGCTTCTCATAAATTATAGAAACT
>SAMEA5043647__coassemble_165_pt1 | contig 12686 bp, 10 predicted proteins | sample SAMEA5043647__metabat2_low_PE_001 | metagenome-assembled genome bin SAMEA5043647 (sample SAMEA5043647) | Gadus morhua | reverse complement strand
CAGGCTAGGTACATGAAAAATAACGAATTCAATAAAGTAGAAGCCCCTGCCATTGCTCAGTTGGTTCAACTTGGGTGGACTTACATTCAAGGTAAACAACTGTCACCAGATTATGCTTGCGCCGATGGCATTCCTGAGCGTACTTACCTGCGTGATGTGGTGTTAGTCAAACGCCTTGAAGCCGCGATTAAACGCATTAACCCGTGGATAAGCGACGAGAACCTTCGCAAAGTCTCTCGTGAAGTTACGCACCCCAATTTCGCCGCCTTAATGGAATATAACCACGCCTTCTATCAAACCATGGTTAATTATCTCTCAGTAGAGCAAGACTTAGGCAAAGGGCGAAAAGGGCAGACGGTTAAACTGGTTGATTTTGAAACCCCAAGCAACAACGAATTCTTATGTACCAATCAATTTAAAGTAGAAGGCGCAAACCAAAGCATCATTCCAGATATTGTCTGCTTTGTTAATGGCATTCCGCTCGCCGTGATTGAGTGTAAATCACCGTATATCTCCGCGCCAATGAGTGATGGCATTAATCAATTACGCCGTTACGCGAATCTACGCCATACCGATGATCACGAAGGGGCTGAAAAACTGTTTTGGTATAACCAACTCATGGTATCGACCTGCCGAGATCAAGCCAAAGTGGGCACCATCAGCTCAAGCAGTCAGCATTATGGAGATTGGAAAGACGCCTATCCATTTTCTGATGCACAATTAGCCGAACAATCATTACGCGATAATATCGTTCCGCTTCATTCTGCTATTACAGTTCAAATCCCTGACGATGCGTTAGACGAGAGTGAAGATAACTTAGCAAAGCATGATGAATGGCAACAAGCCGCCGAGCCAACAGCAAGTTATGAGGTATTAACCGAAGTTACCGCGCAACAGCGTTTATTGGCGGGCATGTTCAGTATTTCAAATTTTCTCGATATTCTGCAAAACTTCATTTTATTTGAAACTGATGACGGTCGCTTAATTAAAAAAGTGGCGCGTTATCAGCAATATCGCGCCGTTAATAAAGTGATTGAACGCTTGAAATCAGGCAAGGATCGAAAAGAAAGAAGTGGCGTAGTTTGGCATACTCAAGGCAGTGGTAAATCACTGACCATGGTGATGCTTGCTGTAAAAATGCGTCGTGATGCCGAATTAAAACAGTACAAATTGGTGTTTATTACCGACAGAACTCAACTTGATGAGCAGCTATCAAATACCTTCCGTGATGCGCAGGGTGAGACGGTGTATAACGCAGGCTCAGTGGCAGAATTAAAAGAATTACTAAAGAAAGACAGCTCTGATCTTGTGACCGCGATGGTGCAAAAATTTGCTGATCTCGAAAAAGAACAAGAGAAGCAAAAAACGGTAGCAGAAGGCTTTGCTGATTTAAACCCAAGCGACAAAATCATTGTTCTTGCCGATGAAGCGCACCGAACCCAATTTGGTGGTTTGGCAATGACGATTAATGCCGCGTTACCCAATGCGCCTAAAATTGGTTTCACCGGAACACCATTGCTGAAAACTCAAAAAATGAGCCAAGCGTTTGGTGGTTACATCGATGAGTACAAAATCAACCAAGCAGTAGAAGATGGCGCAACGGTTAAATTGCTTTATGAAGGCCGTGAAGTGAAATCGGAAGTCGCAGGTGATTCACTCGATAAGCTGTTTGAAGAATACTTTGGCGAATATACCGAAGAAGAACAACGTGAGATCAAAAGAAAATACGGTGTAGAGAAGGCGGTTCGTGAAGCTCCAGCTCGTATTCGTTGGGTGTGTATCGATTTAATCAAACACTATAAAGAACATATTCGTCCTGATGGCTTTAAAGCAATGATCGTGGTGGGCAGTCGTCATGCGGCGGCTATCTTTAAAAAGACCTTAGATGAATTAGGTGCGCCTCACTCAGAGGTGATTATCTCTGGCGATCACAATGATGAAAAGTATCTGACTCAATACACGGATAAAGTGCATCAAAAGAAAGTCATCACCAATTTTAAAAAGCCTTTTGGTATTGATAAACAAGGCACAGAAGATAAAAATAAAAAGTTTAATAACACCGCTTTTTTGATAGTGAAAGACATGCTGTTAACGGGCTTTGATGCGCCTATTGCCCAAGTGATGTACATCGACAGAAAGCTGCAAGATCACACCTTAATGCAGGCCATTGCCCGCGTTAACCGAACTTATAAAGGTAAAGAGTGTGGTTATGTGGTGGATTATCATGGCTTAGCGACGCATCTTACTGAGGCATTAGAACTGTTTAGCAGCGATGATGTAGAAGGCTCGTATCAAAGTTTAAAAGATGAAATACCAAAGCTAAAAGCCAAGCATACGCGTGCCATGTCGTTCTTTAAGCAGGTGCTTAAAAATGGCAAACCGAGTGACGATATTGATGATTACGTTTTAGCATTAAAAGATGAAACAGTGCGAGCGCAATTTGACATGGCATTCAAACAGTTTGGTAAGCAGTTAAACGTTATTTTGCCTGATGCCGAAGCGGCTCCGTTTATTCCTGATATGAAGTTATTAGGCAAGATCCATAATGCCTCAAAAACCAAATTTCGAGACGAAGGGCTAGATATGAGCGAGATTGGTGCCAAAGTGCGCCAATTAGTGGATGAGCATATTCTCAGCACGGGTGTTGATCCTAAAATCGCACCGATTGATTTACTGGCGGCTAATTTTAAAGAAAGTGTTACAGCGATTAAATCAGATGAATCAAAAGCGTCTGAAATAGAAAGTGCCATTAAGCACCACATCACCATTAATTTGGATGAAGACCCAGAATTTTACCGTTCATTGAGTTTGCGTTTGCGTGACATTATCGAAAAAACAGCAGGCAAATGGGCACAGCAACTTGAGTTAATGTTAGAGATGAGAGGCGATATTGGCTCAGCTTATCAACAAGCGGCGCAAGATGTTGGTTTGTCTGACACGGAGTTTGCTTTTTACAATATTCTTATCGCTGAAGTCACCAACGTCAGTGATGGCGATGTGATTGCCGAATCAACCCATGATGAGATTAAAGCGGTAACTCAAGCGTTAGTGGTTATGCTGGATGAAGCAACGGAAATTGTCGATTTCTTCAATAAGCAAGATGAAATAAAACGCATGAAGAAAGAGATCAAGCGTGCTGTTCTTGATCAACCCTTTGGTGATAAAGCGTTGGTGACGGTTCTACAAGATCGCTTTATGGATTTGGCAAAAACCAAGTTTGGAAACAAATAGCATGGCGAAAGAGAAAAAGGCAGAACTGATCCAGCGAGAAAGTTATTGTGTACACATTGAGCGTACTTCTCGCAGAAAAACCGCGTCCATTAAAGTGGAAGAGGGAAAGGTGATTGTCGTTGTGCCAAGAAAGTTAGATCTTGAACGCATAGAAAAGTTAATTACAGATAAGCACCAGTGGATTATCGAAAAGATCGCGTTAAATCAGCATGCGACACCGATGAATGCGAGAGAGTATGTGTCAGGTGAGGCTTTCCCTTACCTTGGGCGTAATTATCGCTTAAAAGTGGTGGCAGGTGATCTGACTCAAACCAAATTGATTGCAGGGCGTATTCTTGTCACAGTGCCTGAACCTAAACATCAACCACAGTATATTAATCGTGCCTTGGTGAATTGGTATAAGCGGAATGCTGAAAAGAAAATTCGTGAAAAAGTTCACCGTTATGCGCCGATGGTGGGAGTTGAAACTGCGGTTATTCGTATTAAAGAATTTAAAAGCCGTTGGGGAAGTTGTACGCCTTACGGGGATTTAGAGTTTAATTGGCTAATCATGCAAGCGCCAAATCGTGTAGTGGATTATGTGGTGATTCATGAATTGTGTCATCTCATTCATCACGATCATTCACCTCAGTTTTGGAAAGAAGTTGAACGGGTAATGCCTGATTTTCAAGAGCAAAAATTATGGCTAAAAAACAATGGGCATTCATTATCCGTTTAATTTATTGTCTTTTTTATCAATTAATTAACGTATTCTCTTCTTTTTTGTATCCACCTACCTACAAAGTATGATGAATATCTCGATTTTACTGTAACGTATGGCTACTTGTTGCAGAAATTGTCTTAGATCAAAAAGTTATTAACCGCATCAATGTTAAAACATAACTAACGATTAAATTTATTTAAATAAGATTGGGGTAAGTTATGAGTGCATTTTTTATCCCTAGCATTAATCTAATGGGTGCGGGTTGCCTTGCAGAAGCAATGGACAGCATCAAATCTCAAGGTTACAAAAAAGCGTTAATCGTGACTGATAATGTGTTAGTCGCTATCGGCATGGTAAAGCAAGTTTCTGATTTATTAGCTGAGCGTGGCGTAGAAGTTGCGGTGTTTGACGGCACTCAGCCAAATCCAACCATTGGTAACGTAAACGCAGGCCTTAAAATCCTACAAGAAAATCAGTGTGACTTAGTTATTTCTTTAGGTGGTGGTTCTCCACATGATTGTGCGAAAGGTATTGCTTTAGTTGCAGCCAATGGCGGTGAAATTGCAGATTACGAAGGCGTAGACCAATCGCCAAAACCTCAAATGCCACTAGTTGCTATCAATACAACCGCAGGCACGGCATCAGAAATGACGCGTTTCTGTATCATTACGGATGAAGCTCGTCACATTAAAATGGCGATTGTGGATAAACACACAACCCCGTTAATGTCAGTGAACGATCCAGAACTGATGCTTGCTAAACCGGCCTCATTAACCGCAGCGACAGGTATGGATGCACTAACGCATGCAATTGAAGCGTATGTGTCTATTGCGGCAACACCAATCACAGACGCCGTAGCGATTAAAGCGATGGAACTAATTCAAGCGCACTTACGCACTGCGGTAGAAGATGGTCAAAACCTTGAAGCCCGTGAGCAAATGGCGTACGCACAGTTCATGGCTGGCATGGCATTCAACAACGCGTCTTTAGGGTATGTTCACGCGATGGCACACCAATTGGGTGGTTTTTATGACCTTCCACATGGCGTATGTAATGCCATTCTTCTTCCTCATGTACAAAGCTACAACGCAAAAGTATGTCCTGAGCGTTTAAAAGACGTCGCAAAAGCAATGGGTGTAAACGTAGAAGGTATGACGAACGAAGAGGGCGCACAAGCGGCTCTTGATGCTATTAAGGTCTTATCAAAAGACGTAGGTATTCCTTCTGGTTTAACTGCATTAAATGCAAAAGAAGAAGATTTTGATACCTTGGCGGAAAATGCGCTTAAAGATGCGTGTGGATTTACTAACCCTAAACAAGCAACGCATGACGAAATTGTGAATATTTTTAAAGCGGCAATGTAAGAATACCCATTTCAGTAATTATTTGCGCATTCTTACTGGTTAACTCACTTTATAGCGGCGTTAAAAATTAGGATGGTAGAATAACTACTTATCATAATTTTTGTCTTGCTCTTAAATGACTTCCCTGCGCAATAATTGAGCATTTAATTAATGTTATTGGTATAAATAAGTAATTTATTAATAAAGGCCTAATATTTGTTAGGTCTTTTTTTTGATTCTTGCATTTTTACTAGATATGCTTATGATCTTTTTATCTGATTAAATCGTAGAAGAGTCATCTTCTCATTGAAAAAGGCAGCAAATCAGCATGACAAAGGTAAGAGCTCGTATCGAGTTAAGTGTAGGGCAACACAGTAATATCCCTGCGGAAATGCTTTCATTTGAAGGGTTAGAAACAGAAAAAGAGCATGTCGCTATTGTTTTTAATCAAGCAGATAAAACACAAAAAACGCCTTTGGTTCGTATGCATTCAGAATGCTTAACAGGCGATGTTTTTCACTCTTCACGATGTGATTGTGGTGAGCAGTTAGAAGAAAGTATCAACAAAATGGCGATAAGTGGCGGCATTATCTTATATCTTCGTCAAGAAGGCCGTGGTATTGGTTTGTATAATAAGTTAGATGCTTATGAGCTTCAAAGTAAAGGCATGAACACGTACGAGGCAAATAACCATTTAGGCTTTGGTGATGATTTACGTGATTTCAAAGAAGCGGCTCAAATGCTGGGAGCGCTAAACATCAACACAATTAAGCTTGTGACGAACAATCCAAAGAAAATTAAAGACATTCAAGATTATGGTATTACGCTAGATGAAGTGGTTCATACTCATGCTCATGTAAAAAAAGGCAATGAGAATTATCTCCAATCAAAAGTAGATCATGGACATCAGTTAGATTTAGATAAATGATCAATTGAGTAGTTAGAAAAACGTGGAAGCCTCATTAATTAATGGGGCTTTTTTATATCCAAGTAATGATTGTTAATCTTAATGATAAATATTTGCATTTATATTTGTTTTTGGTATATTGCGCAAATAACAATAATTATCATTAATACTTCCTAACAAGAAAGGCAGGTTAATGACTAAAATTAATTTGCTCAACAAGGATGATTTATGAACCACGTCAACATTACTCGGAATTTACTTACTGCATCACTCTTTGTTTTACCTACTTTTTCCTATGCAGCAACTCAATCTGAAGTAGTCGAACATTACGCAGACATCGCTCATGCGGTTTATAGCGATGCATTAACCACTGCACAATCGCTTGATACCACGTTAAATGCTTTTTTAGCGAACCCTTCAGAGAACACACTAGAGCAAGCCAAAGTCGCATGGAAAGCCGCTCGTGTTCCTTACCAACAATCCGAAGTTTTTCGTTTTGGTAACCCAGTGGTTGATGATTGGGAAGGGCAATTAAATGCATGGCCACTTGATGAAGGGTTGATTGATTATGTGGCTGATGATTACCAATACGAACTAGGTAATGATGGCGCCAAAGCAAATATTGTCTCTTCTAAAAGCATTAAAATCGGAGCAGAAACAATTGATGTCACCAACATTAAAGCCGATCATTTAGCTGCTCTTAATGAGTTAGGTGGATCTGAGGCGAATGTAGCAACTGGTTACCATGCGATTGAATTTCTTCTATGGGGTCAAGATCTCAATGGAACGAATGCCGGAGCTGGTGAGCGTCCTTATACGGATTATGCCATCGGTTCGGCATGTACGAACGGTAATTGTGAGCGTCGTGCTGAATATTTAAAAGCAGCGTCTGAATTATTGATCAGTGATTTGTCTTGGATGGAGAAGCAGTGGAAAGAAGGCGAGACAAATTACCGAGCAGAACTACTGGAAGAGTCTTCAAAGCAAGGTCTTCGTAAAATGCTATTTGGTATGGGCTCTTTGTCTTTAGGTGAGCTTGCAGGTGAGCGTATGAAGGTAGCATTAGAGGCTAACTCGACAGAAGATGAGCATGATTGTTTTTCTGATAATACGCATAACTCTCATTATTATAATGAACAAGGCATCTACAATGTTTATACCGGTACATACAAACGTACGGATGGAACAACATTGGCAGGCCCAAGTATTCATGAATTGGTGGCTCAAAAAGACAAAAAAGCAGCCAAAGAGATCCAACAACAGTTTGATCAAGCTCGTGAGCAAGTGAAAACATTGGTGATTTCTGCAGAAGAAAACAATCAACATTTTGATCAACTCATTGCTGCAAATAATGCGGCAGGGAATGCATTGGTTAATCAATCGATTATGGCATTAGTGACTCAAACGGCGTCGATTGAGCGTGCGGCTAATATCATTGGTATTACAAGCTTGAATCCTGATACCGCGGATCATGAGTTTTAATTTACGACTCTTTATTCGGTAACGTTGTTCCTAGGCTCAATCACTTTTTTTCCCCGAGAAAGTGATTGAGCCGTTTTTCGTTTAACCATTGGTTAATTATTACTAATGAATATCAGGATGTTAGATATCATGAAATCTTCAGTCGCTGGAACGCTTCTTCTGCTTATCGTTACTTCTTTTTCTGTGCATTCTTCTGATGTTGCTTCTGGAGGAAAAACCAGTGTGCGAAAAGAAGGGGCAAATGCGTTTTCTTTACCTGCCGCCAATCTTCCAATGAGTAAGCGTTTAGATTTTAGTGTGGGCAACAGCTTTTTTCGTAACCCTTGGGTGCAAGCTCCTGCATCTACGGATGCTAGAGATGGATTAGGTCCATTATTCAATACCAACGGTTGTCAAAATTGCCATATTAAAGATGGTCGAGGTCATGCACCAAGAGAAGGGGATACTAATGCCGTTTCAATGCTGGTGCGTTTAAGTATTCCGGCATTAACACCGGAGCAGAAAAAACGCGTAATTATTGAGGGTGTTATTCCTGAACCTATCTATGGCGGACAGTTACAAGATTTTTCGTTGTCTGGTGCAAAGCCTGAGGGCCAGATACACATTACTTACAGTGAAAAGAAAGTGCAGCTGTCTGATGGTGACGTTGTCACTCTTCGTAAACCGAACTTATCCATTAAAGAGTTAGCTTATGGGGAGATGGATAAAAATGTGCTGATGTCTGCACGGGTTGCACCACCCATGATTGGCTTAGGATTATTAGAGTCAATTCTTGAATCAACGATTCTAGAGTTTGCAAAAAAACAACAGGAGGACAATAACGGCATCTCAGGGAAAGCGAATCGTGTATGGGATGTAAAAAACAAAGCATTGGTTTTAGGTCGATTTGGCTGGAAAGCCGGCCAACCGAGTTTAATGCAACAAAATGCGGCGGCATTTAATGGTGATCTTGGATTAACCAGTAATTTATTCCCGAAAGATGATTGCACTCAAGCTCAAACTATTTGTGAAAAGTTACCCCATGGCGGTACGCCAGAAGTGAGTGATAAGATCCTAAACTTTGTTGAATTTTATTCACAGCACCTTGCTGTTCCTATTCGTCGTAATGTGAAGGATCCTCAAGTGATCACCGGTCAAAGAATCTTTAAAGACATTGGCTGTGAAAGTTGCCATCAATCGAATATTAAAACCGCCAATATTACGAACAGACCTGCATTGTCGAATCAAACCATTCATCCTTACACTGACATGTTGTTGCATGATATGGGGGAAGGGCTAGCCGATAATCGTCCCGAATTTTTAGCGGATGGACAGGAGTGGAGAACGCCACCGTTATGGGGGTTAGGTTACTTACAAGAAGTGAATGGACATACAGAGATGTTGCATGATGGGCGTGCTAGAAACGCCCTTGAAGCCATTCTATGGCACGGTGGTGAAGCGCAACAAAGCCGTGATGATGTCGTCAAACTATCAACCCAAGATCGTAACGCATTACTCGCGTTTTTAGAGTCACTGTAAGGGATTAGCGATGAAACCTCTTTATTTATTATTTGTCTCCGTGGCTTTTTTAACGGCTTGTCAAAGTACAACGAGTGAACAACCAGATTCCATTCAAATGGTCGATCATGTTTATTTTATTGAAAAACAATCGGCTGAGCGTTTAGCGGCCTCAAGCCAACGATTGGCGGTTAAGTTTGCGGCTTATTGCACTAGTGGACAGCATAAAGGTGAGTTAACTGAACAATGGCAACAAACAATGGAAGCGTGGATGGCTTTACAAGGACAAGAGAGAGGTCCTGAGTCAGCATTATCATTAAATTGGAATATGCAATTCTGGCCTGATAAGAAAAACACCACAGGTAGAAAAATGAGCCAATTGCTGACTAAAGATCAAGAGTGGAATATCCCGGAGATCCAACAGCAAAGTGTGACAACTCAAGGAGTAGGGGCGATAGAGTGGTTGTTATTTGATGATGCCTCAACGCTACCAAGTGAAGGTTCGTGCGAATTAGGCAGTGCAATAACGAGTAACTTTTCATTAAACGCTCAGAAAATAGCACAAGCGTGGAAAACTAACCCGTGGGATGAAGTAGATGAAACCATGTGGTTAAATGAATACGTTGCGTTGCTTGCGAATCAACTTGATTACAGTATGAAAAAAATAAGCAGACCGTTAGCCAAAATAGGTCAACCGAGACCTTATTTTTCTGAGGCATGGCGTTCAGAAACCTCATTACTTATGCTGGAAAAAAACGTTGAGGCAATGCAGGCGTTGTATTTAGCAAATGGTTTCGGATTAGATCATCATTTGAGAATGGAAGGGCACGTAGATTTAGCGGATCGTATTGTTGACCATTTTTCATCTACGTTAGAAACGTGGCCTGAAAGTCCTTCTTTATTTACGACATTACAAAGTAAATCTGGATACCAACAAACCCTCTCTTTATACAATAAGTTAGAGTATTTGAAATACTTAATCCACGAAGAAGTCGCCATCGAATTGAACATCGCAATAGGATTTAATGCCACTGATGGAGATTAATAAGCAAAGACGGAGCTTATTGAAAGGTGGTGTTGGGGTGGTTACGTTGTCCCCTTGGTTAGCCGCTTGCTCTGCAATCAATACTCATGAGAAAAATGGTTCGCCATCACTGATCTCTTGTGCTCGTACTGCTAATGGGCACTTTAATGCGATTGTGGCTGACAGCGAGGGACTTCCTATTCATGCTATTTCTTTACCTGAAAGAGGGCATGGTGTTGCGATAAGCCCTGATGGTTCGCTCGCGGTTGCGTTTGCTCGTAGGCCCGGCAGTTATATGCAATTGTTTACTGTTAAAACGGGTGAGAGTTTTTCAATTACCGCGGCGATGCCTAATCGCTATTTTTATGGTCACGGTGTGTTTTCTTCTGATGGTAAGAGGTTGTATGTCACTGAGGGAGAGAAAGAAACCAGTAAGGGAATTGTAGGTGTTTACCTCCTTTCAAATAACCAATTAACGAAAGTGCATGAATTTACCGATTTTGGAATTGGTCCTCATGAAATTATAAAAGTCGATGACACCACATTGGCTATTGGGGTTGGTGGTGTGCATACCAAAGACAGAGAGCCGATGAATATTGAAACGATGATTCCTGCATTGGTGTATCTGTCGACGGTTACGGGGGAGGTTCTTGAAAGCGTAGGGCTTCCAGATCATAAGTTAAGTATTCGTCATTTATCATTAGCGGATGATGGGCGAGTATTGTGTGGGCAACAATACCGTGGTGAACCCGAAGATGGTATGCCGTTAGTGGCCATCCATGAACGTGGTAAACCGTTAGTTCAATTAAATGCAGAACCCGAAGAATGGCTTAGATTTAATCATTACATTGCCAGTATCGCCGTATTGGGTGAGCACGTGATTGCAACGTCTCCTAGAGGGAATTGCTATGGTGTGTGGGATTTAAAACAAAATGCTTTGGTTGAGATTGTGACTTTAGTTGATGCCTCTGGTGTGGTGGTAAGTCGTAATCATAAAGATATTCCACGGTGGTATATTAGTTCAGGTGCCGGAAAGGTGGTTGGACGAACCGAAAGTGGCGAGGTTGAAAGCCATCAAACAAGGGTGATGTGGGATAATCATTGGAGTAAAATTCTGGTCTGAATTCCACTTAAATAATAGTCATGTTATTCTTAGGATAATTCATTTAAGAAGAGATAAACATGAGCTTACAATATCAAATTATTCCGGTTACTGCTTATGAGCAAAACTGCTCTATTGTTTGGTGTGATGAAACAATGAAAGGTGTGGTGGTTGACCCTGGTGGTGATGTGGATCTTCTAAAACAAGCGATAGACGCATTGAATATCGATGTGGTTAGTTTGGTACTAACTCATGGTCACTTAGACCACGTTGGTGGTACAGAGCCTTTAGCTGCATTAACGGGTGCTCCAATTATTGGTCCGCATAAAGAAGATGAATTTTGGTTACAAGGGCTTCCAAGTCAAAGTCAACGATTTGGTTTTCCACATACCGATGCGTTTGAACCCAATCAATGGCTAGAGGAAGGCGATATTGTTGAATTTGGTAATCAAGCACTGCATGTGCTGCATACTCCGGGTCATACTCCCGGTCATGTAATACTGTTTAATCAAGAAGCTAAGATGGCATTTGTTGGTGATGTATTGTTTAAAGGTGCGATTGGTCGTTCTGATTTCCCTAAAGGTGATTACGAAACATTAATTGCATCAATTAAAACAAAACTGTGGCCTTTAGGTAATGAGATGAAATTTGTACCGGGACATGGACCTGAGTCTACGTTTGGTTATGAACGTAAAACAAATCCATTTGTAGCGGATGAATTGCCTCTTTGGTAAGTATTTTGGCAAAAGTGCCGTACTTTTCGCCATACAGTGCCACCATCCCTATAAATATTGCGCGTTTTTTGGTATAAAACGCGCTTCGCCAATTCCAATACAACTATTTGAGTTTCACTTTAGGAATTGACATCTTTTTTCCGCTATCGTTTTCGAGCTTTATTGCTTTAAAATAGAGATAGCGCAACGGAGTTTAAGTTTCATGAAAATTGCTCACAAACGTAAAGTACAGTCAAAGCTGCATAAACGCATTAAAGCAACTACACCAAAAACTGAAGTGAAAAAAGCGGTTAAACCTGCAAAAGTAGCTAAACCAGTTGAGAAAAAAGTAGAAGCAGTTGTTGCAGCACCTACAGTGGCAGCAGTAGCGACGGACATCGCTCTAACGCCAAAGCAAAAGGCTGTATTTGATATTGTTTGCCAGAATCCTGAAGGTATCAATTCAAAAGAGATTGGCGTAGCAGCTGGTCAAGAAGAAGCAAAAGCGGCAGCATGGGCGACAGGTGGCTTGAAAAAGCTAGTTGAAGAAAACCTTGTTGTACGTGAACAACTTGCTGGTAATAAAGTAATTTACAAAGCAGCGTAATGTTTTAGTAAGTCGCTTTAAGACACAAAAAAGCCGAGATTGCCTCGGCTTTTTTGTGTCTGTAACTTTGTGTTTGT
>SAMEA5043647__coassemble_75_pt1 | contig 12912 bp, 10 predicted proteins | sample SAMEA5043647__metabat2_low_PE_001 | metagenome-assembled genome bin SAMEA5043647 (sample SAMEA5043647) | Gadus morhua | reverse complement strand
GCCAACTCTAAATAAGGTATCTAAATCAGGAAAACCGGTATTGTGACGTGCAGGTACATGACCTAATAATAAACTTGTCGTTAATACATGATCATACCAAGCAAAATCACCCGCCGTAACAAAATCCAATCCAGACGCCGCCTGATCATTCCAATGACGCTGACGAAGCTCACTGCCTACTGATAATAATTCTTTTTGTTCGATCTCCCCGCGCCAATATTTCTCTTGTGCGAACTTAAGTTCACGTTGAGCGCCTACTCGTGGATAACCTAAAATATGCGTTACTGTTTTTGTTTTCAATTCTGTTGTCATTGCTCTAATTCCCTTAGCCGTTTGGATGGCTAAACAATGACTCTTTTCTTTACCTGGCACAACGGAGAAATATTCACATTGATTATGAATTTATTTCAACAACAATAATTTTTCAATTAAAGTATTAACATCATTTAGCCGTCTAGATGTTTACTTTGAAGGTTTTTCACTTTACTGTGAAGATTATTGAACTGACTCAAACGGAACTTGAGGAATTATAATGATTGAATTAAAACACCTAAAAACCTTAGTCACACTTAGAGATACGGGATCATTAACCGCAACAGCAAATGCCCTACACCTCACTCAATCAGCACTGTCTCATCAATTAAAAGATTTTGAAACTCGCCTTGGTGGCACTGTTTTTTTACGAAAAACTCGCCCAGTCAAATTTACGTCTGAAGGTGAAATACTGTTAACTCTTGCTGATGATATTTTGCCTAAAATGGCCAGAGCTGAATATGACATCGCAAGTTTAAAAGAAGATCTTCATGGAAGGCTGCACATGGCTATCGAATGTCATTCTTGCTTTCAATGGTTAATGCCTGCAATTAAAGAGTATCAAGTCGGTTGGCCAGAAGTAGAATTGGATTTTTCATCTGGCTTTGGTTTTGAACCTTTACCGGCATTAGTTAATGGAGATTTAGATCTGGTTATCACTTCTGATATTCAACCTCGTAATGAAGTACATTACGAACCTTTGTTCGATTTTGAAATGCGCCTAGTCATGGCAACCAATCACCCTCTTGCAAGTAAAGAATACATTGAACCGGAAGATTTGATCGATCAAACCATGATGACGTACCCAGTACAAAAGCAACGATTGGACGTGGTTAAGCATTTTTTATCGCCAAACAACGTTGAACCCGCTAAATGGAAGCAGGCAGAAAACACATTAATGTTAATACAGATGGTATCCGCAGGATTAGGGGTTGCAGCATTGCCAAATTGGGCAATTAGCGAATTTTCACGACAGGGGTTGATTGAAAGTAAACCATTAGGAAAAGGGTTATGGCGAAGATTGTTCGCTGCCGTTAGAGACAGCGAACATGATAAAAAATATTTACAAGCATTTTTCTCTACTGCGAAACAGCAGAGCCAGAGTCATTTAGATGGTATTAAAATGACTTAAATGAGGTATGTTTAAAATCATTTATTCTTGAATTGATTCGTTAATGGGTCATATTTATAACCCAAGCCACTGAGCTTGTCTTGAACTCCTTGTGTATCAAGCTCATACACGCTGGATAATTCTTCTAGACTGTGACATTCCAATCGCAATTTTTCATTAATGATGCCGAGTAGAATTCCACTTTCTAGGCCATGAGCATTACTTAAATCCAATCTTCACCCTCCATATTGCTTAAGAGACAAGATTAGAATAGACCAGATTTTGGAAGCAAGACGTGGGCTACATCACAAAAAACAACTGAAATTGATAATAACCAGAAATAGCCATAATAATGCTTGCTGGTACTAAAAATTGCCATTTAGCGGCTTGCTTATTAAACAAGTGAAAGTTCCATAAACCAAGGCTCAGTAACATCAGTCCTAAACCAATACCCAACTTAACAGCCATTCTGTCTAAGAAGATTTCATGAATACTTAGGGTTTGACATAGTAAGATAACAACCATCACTATGCCGCTAATAATTCCACTGATGGGTAATAATCGATGAAATGCCTGTAAGCGAGTTCGTGCCAACGTTAATAAAAGATGAGTTAACAAAGCACCAAACAAGAAAGGACCAATAAGAGCAAAAAACAATTGCGTAAATGAGCCGGAGCCTAACGCCAAATTAACAAAACTTGCGGCTGCAAACCCATTCGCTAGAGCCATAATAATTAGAGGCCCTTTATCTCGAGTTTTACTTGTTTTAACACTAAAATAAAACCCAGCAATGGCAATTGCAGGAATAAGATTAATGGCAAAAACCATCGCGTAAGTCATCCCAACGCCCGCAATAAGGCACCAACCTAAAATTAATACTGGTAACCATTTGTGAATTCGTCCTCGTTGACCAGGACAAATATCGCCTTTATGCAAAATAATAGTTAACAGGATTTGTGCACCTAACAGTGCAGGAATAAGAATATATTGTAAGGTTTGAAAAAACATAATTACGCCACTGGATTAGAATAACGCTAGTATAAACCCTATTTTCACTTCGTCTAGTACGGTGAAAAAACAACCATATCTACTCAACATCTCAAAACATCGCGTCATCTCTTTCAACTTATTATCCTTTTATAGCAACAAGAACAACAAGCCAATAGCATGTTATTAACAAAATTAATTATTGTTTGTTTTAGATCATAATGAGGTTAACTAGGTGATGTGCCACAAACAAAACTTAGGTAAGTTTCTATTATGAAATGTGTAAGAAAATGTATGTAAGTTACACAATTTTTGTATTTTTGAAACTTTATTAGAAGGAAATTCCATGTTGGAGTTAATGATTGGTTTAGTGATCACCGTTTTGGTTGGTTACTTTATTGTCAAAGGATATAAGGCTGCCGGTGTTCTACTGACTGCGGGTTTAGCGTTATTAATGATTGCGGGTTTATTAGGCCATACTGTTTTACCGGCTAAAGTTGCGACAACAGGTAACTTATTAACCGACGCATTAGAATACGTGAAATACATGCTGCAATATCGTGGGGGCGGCTTAGGTATGCAAATCATGCTACTTTGTGGTTTTGCTTCTTACATGACTCACATTGGCGCAAATAATGTCGTTGTTAAACAATTTTCTAAACCATTAGCATTTATTAAATCACCTTATGTGTTACTTGTAGCGGCTTACATTGTGGCATGTTTAATGTCCCTTGCTGTAAGTTCGGCAACAGGTCTTGGTGTGCTGTTAATGGCAACCCTTTTCCCAATGATGACAGCAATGGGTATTTCTCGCCCAGCAGCAGTAGCCGTTTGTGCTTCACCAGCCGCAATCATTCTTTCTCCGACTTCTGGTGATGTTATTGTTGCAGCAGAAAAGTCTGGCCTTCCTTTACATACCTTTGCGGTTGAAACGGTATTACCTGTTTCTATCTGTGCAATCATTGTAATGGCCGCCGCCGCTTTCTTCTGGAACAAGTATCTAGATAAGAAAGAAAACACGCCAATGGAAAAAGTGGATATTTCGGCAATGGAAGTAAACGCGCCGTCTTATTACGCGATTTTGCCTTTCTTGCCAATTGTGGGTGTTTTTATCTTCAACGGCCAAACTATCCCTGGTTTATCTTTAGATATTTATACTATCGTTGTAGCGTCTATCTTTATTGGCGCGATCGTCAATTTCATTACTAACCGCTTTAACGGCAGAGCAACACTTGAAGATTTAGAATCATGCTACGAAGGCATGGCCGATGCATTTAAAGGCGTGGTAATGCTATTGGTAGCCGCTGGCGTATTTGCACAAGGTCTAATGTCAGTAGGTGCCATTGATAACCTACTTCACCTTGCTGATTCTGCTGGTGCTGGTGGTATGGCGTTAATGCTTCTTCTTACTGGTTTAACCGTAGCCGCTGCAATTGCTACCGGTTCTGGTAACGCACCATTTTATGCCTTTGTTGAGCTTGCTCCACAACTTGCTGATAAAATGGGCCTAAGCCCTGCATTCTTAATCATTCCGATGCTTCAAGCATCTAACCTTGGTCGTACTATTTCACCGGTATCTGGTGTTATTGTTGCGACATCTGGTATGGCTAAAATCAGTCCATTTGAAGTAGTTAAACGTACCTCTGTTCCTGTTATCTGCGGTTTAATTACGGTTATCGTAGGCACAATGGTACTGGTTCCTATGTACGTATAATTAAGTAAAAAGTGATATTAACGCCAGTAGTGTAAAAGTACTGGCGTTTTTTATTATAGTAGGCACCTTTATCACAAAGAATTTACAGTTTGCTCACCCAAAATGCATCGATAGCCTATATATTTACCTCAAATATGAATCTACAATTAATAGGTAAATTAGTAATGATTAGACAAACAGCCATCCTTGTCGCTCTCTTTCTCTCCGCCACTTCCGTCGCTTATCTTTACCGCTTATTTTTATAATATTTCTTCAAATAATTCTCTTACTTAGAAAGGGGCCTTTCTTTTCTGGTTAAAACACTCTCAAATCGGTATAATTCGGCCTCCAAATTCTGAGGTGAACTAATGCACAACGTAACTCCAATAAACGAATACCCGAAATTCTGGGCAGAATGCTATGGAACAGCCCCTTTCTTTCCTACTTCTCGTAAAGAAATGGACCAACTTGGTTGGGATAGCTGCGACATTATCATTGTAACTGGGGATGCGTATGTGGATCACCCAAGTTTTGGTATGGCGATCATCGGACGTTTGCTAGAAGCACAAGGCTTCCGCGTTGGTATCATTGCTCAGCCAAAATGGGAAAACAAAGACGAGTTCATGACCCTTGGTCAACCAAACTTATTCTTTGGTATCACTGCAGGTAACATGGATTCCATGATCAACCGTTATACCTCGGATAAAAAACTTCGTCACGATGATGCTTATACTCCAAACAATGAAGGCGGTAAGCGCCCTGATCGTGCGGTATTAGTCTATTCTCAACGTTGTCGTGAAGCGTTTAAAGACACCCCTATCGTATTGGGTGGTATTGAGGCAAGTCTTCGTCGTCTAGCGCATTATGATTACTGGTCTGACAAAGTTCGTCGTTCTGTATTATTTGATGCAAAAGGCGACATTCTTCTGTTTGGTAATGCGGAACGTGCATTGGTTGAGGTTGCTCACCGTCTTGCTAGTGGTGAAGACGTGAAAACAATGACCAACATCCGTGGTACTGCCGTTAACCTCGCAGCGGAACCGGAAGGATTTAAAATCATTGATTCATCTCGTATTGAGAAGCCAGGCAAAACTATGTTTGTGCCTATTAACCCATACGCAACAGAAGAACAATGCGAAACCAATAAAGCTGAAGTGAAAGAAGAGCAACCACAAGTTATTACGGTAACCGCTTCTCGCCATGATTCAAAAACAACAGCAATTCGCATTCCACCGTTTGAAAAATTAAACAGTGACCGTATTCTTTATGCTCATGCTAGTCGTATTATGCATTTAGAAACGAACCCATATTCTGGTCGTGCATTAATCCAACGTCATGGTGATCGTGAGTTATGGGTAAACCAAGCGCCAATTCCTCTGACAACAGAAGAAATGGATTTTGTGTTTGATCTGCCTTATGCACGCGTACCACACCCAATGTATGGCAAAGCAAAAATCCCTGCGTATGAAATGATTAAAACATCAGTCAACATTATGCGTGGTTGTTTTGGTGGTTGTTCGTTCTGTAGTATTACAGAACACGAAGGTCGTATCATTCAAAACCGCTCTAAAAAATCAATTCTTAATGAATTAGAAGAAATTCGCGACAAGGTTCCTGGATTTACCGGTACGATCTCAGATCTTGGTGGCCCAACAGCAAATATGTACCGTTTAGGTTGTTCAATACCAAAAGCGGAAGCAACGTGTCGTCGACCATCTTGTGTTTTCCCTAAGATCTGTGACAAGTTAAATACCGATCACGTACATACGATTGATTTGTACCGTGAAGCACGCCAAGTAAAAGGCATAAAGAAAGTCTTAATTGCCTCTGGTGTTCGTTACGACTTAGCGATTGAATCGCCAGAATACGTACGTGAGTTAGTGACTCACCACGTTGGTGGTTACTTAAAAATTGCCCCTGAACATACTGAAAAAGGCCCATTAGATCTTATGATGAAGCCTGAGATGGGGTCATACGATCGCTTCAAAACAATGTTTGAGAAATACAGCAAAGAAGCAGGTAAGAAACAATATCTAATTCCTTACTTTATCTCGGCTCACCCGGGCACAGAAGATGAAGACATGCTGAATCTAGCGATGTGGCTGAAAAAGAACAACCTTGAGTGTGATCAGGTTCAGAACTTCTATCCATCACCAATGTGTAATGCAACGTCAATGTATTACTCAGAAACCAACCCACTAAAACGCGTTAAATATAAAAAACGTGAAGATGTGACCGTTGCAAAAGGTGAGCGTCAACGCCGACTGCACAAAGGCCTATTGCGTTATCATGATCCTAAAAACTGGAAAATGATCCGTGAAGCATTAACTGAGATGGGTAAAAAGCACCTTATTGGTGACAAACCACACTGTTTAGTGCCTGAACATGACATTGATACACAAACACCGGCTGAACGTCGTCAAACAGGTCGTCATGGCGCAAAACGCTTTGCAACTAAGCATACGCAAGCGCAGTTTGATGGTGATCCTCGTACTAGCAATAATCGCAGTGGTCAAAATAATAGTAACCGCAGTGGCAAGCCTGCTACACAAGGACAGCAACAAAACCGTACAGGGAATTCTGGTTCAGATAAACCAGCCTCTAGCGGTCAAAAGAATGGGGTTCGCAACGGTTATTCAAACAACAAACCAAGTGGTAATGGCAAACCTGGTAGCAGTAAACCTACTGCAAATAAGCCAAGCGGTTCAGCACCAAAACGTAATAAACCAAAACACCGTTAATTACGGTTTCTTAAATAGAACAAATTAACATGCATAAAAAAAGCGAACCTTGTCGGTTCGCTTTTTTATTATCTGAACAATGAATAATTTATCTCCCATTAATGAGAGACAAATCCCTCATCAACGGAAGCTAATATTATTTCCAGATGTATAAGTTAAACAGTTTCTTACCACGCTTAATTACGCTGTATTTACCGAATAATGCGTCTTCTTTTTTCAGAATCACTTCAGCATCAGCCACTTTTTCACCATTCACTGAAACCGCACCGTTACCAATAAATTCACGCGCCATCTTATTTGATTTTGCTAGTTCAGATTGAGTCAGTACTTCAACGATAGTTTGCTCAGAAGCCTCAAGTTCAGTCGTTGGTAGACCATCTTGTGCTAATTGTGCTAAATCGGTTTCAGTTAGAGAGGCTAAGTCACCAGAGAATAACGCGGCTGTAATGCGCTCAGAAGACGCTAAACCTTCTTCACCATGCACTAAGCGAGTGACTTCTTTAGCTAGTACACCTTGGCCAGCAGGACGACCTTGTACACTTTTGTCACTCTCTTCAATAGCAGCAATCTCATCAACAGATAAGAATGTGAAGAAACGTAAGAAATCATATACATCAGCATCTGCTGTTCCCAACCAGAATTGGAAGAATGCGTATGGTGACGTTTTGCTTGGGTCTAACCAAATTGTACCTGATTCTGTTTTGCCGAATTTAGTACCGTCGGATTTAGTCACTAGAGGTAGCGTTAAACCAAATACTTTATTACGGTTCATACGGCGAGTTAGGTCGATACCGCCAGTAATGTTACCCCATTGATCAGAACCACCGATTTGAAGCGTACATTCTTTCGCTTTATTCAATGCAGCAAAATCGTATGATTGAAGTAGCATGTAGCTGAATTCAGTAAATGAAATACCAGAACCTTCACGGTCAATACGCTGCTTCACTGATTCTTTTTGAATCATTGAGTTTACGCTGAAGTGCTTGCCGATATCACGCATGAATTCGATTACATTGATTTCACCAATCCAATCTAGGTTATTCACCACTTCTGCGCCATTTTTTGATTCATTAAAATCAACAAATGCAGACACTTGTGCACGGATTTTATTAACCCAATCACCAACAACATCAGATGTATTTAATTGACGCTCAGCCGCTTTAAAGCTTGGGTCACCAATTAGGCCAGTTGCACCGCCAACAAGCGCTAATGGCTTATGACCTGCTTGTTGAAAACGTTTAAGCACTAAAAGAGGAACAAGACTACCAATATGTAAGCTGTCTGCTGTCGGATCGAAACCACAATAGAGAGTACGACAGTCTGTTGAAAGGTGCTCAGCTAATTCTTCGTCTGCTGTGCACTGTGCAATAAGCCCACGAGCTTTTAAATCCTGCAATAATTCATTTGTTGCTGTCATAGATAACCTACTTGTACTCTAAATTTCGGTATAAAAAAGAAGTCTCGATTTTACACATTTAGCGGCTAAATAACAGAGTTAGTGACTAAAAAGGCACTTCGTCGCCGTATCAATCTCTTATGATTAATTAATATCAAATATTCTCGTTACAATTGCTTTCATTTCCCGATTAGAAAAGTTCAAATTTTGACCTATATTTACGTCATAAAGTGTCATTTTGTGATGCCTAACTCAAACCTAAATAATGGTTATTTGCTAGGTATTGAATCTGCTAACTATGCCCATATTTCATTAGTAGGTGTTGCTAAGATACGCTTTACTTAGTTGCTATTTCTTTCTATCTTGCTAAGGAAAAAGAATGAAAAAGTTTGCCCGCGCTGCCGTCTTAATGGTTCTCGTCTTTGGACGACCTCAAGTACAAGCAGCCTCTTTAATTGAGTCCATTGAACCTGATTTTCAAGAAGCTAACCAATCAGAATTAGATCGCCATCATGTCCTTCATAGCTTAAATGGCCTACTTTCTATTGAAAGTTGGAACCAGTTTTCACATCAACCTTATTCCGATTTCGACATCTTAAATTCTAAAGCTCATCAAGCTCAACGAGAGTTAGAAAATATTTGTAAAGAAACCGCTCTGATTTCAAATACTCAGCCTCAATTTGCTGGCGTAAAAAGTAGCGAACGCGCTTTATTAAAAATAGAGCAAGAATTAAACGGGCAGGTAAATAAGCTCACAGACATCGCACGAGCAACCATCGTCGCTGATTCCATTCCTGATCTCGTGACTGCTTATGAATCATTAAATAGAGAAACAACCATACTGAGTGTAACGAATCGTTTTTCAACACCTGCTAAATCAGGGTATCGAGATATAAAACTATTAGTTGAATTGCCAAAAACAAAACTCGTTGCAGAAGTCCAATTGCATTTAAAAGACATCGCGATTGTTAAGAATGGCGCTGAACATAAAATTTACGAAGAAATACAAAATATGGAACGTCTTGTATTTGTCGAGGACAGGAACTTCACTGAATTTGAACAAGCACGCATAACAAAACTGAGAGCATTATCTCAATCTTTATATGCTAACGCTTGGAAATCTTACCTCCCAACACAAGCTCTGGCTTAATCAATAAAAAAGCCTTTTCTGTATTAGAAAAGGCTTACATTTTTTATCACACTGGATAATTAAACTTGATCACGCAATGCATCAATCGTGAGTTTTGCTTGCTGTTTAAAGTGTGCTCTTTCGCTATTATCTACAGGCGAAGCTTGAGGTAAAGGAACTTTCATTGCATTTACCGCTCGCCCATTTTTAATCAGCTCATAATGCAGGTGTGGCCCTGTTGAACGTCCTGTATTACCACTTAAAGCAATTTTATCGCCCATAGATACTTTCTGCCCTTTCTTCACCAAAATCTTACTCAAGTGAAGGTAACGCGTCATGTATTCACGGCCATGCTTAATAATCACATAATTACCCGCTAAAGGATGGTGTAAAGCTCGAACAACCACTCCATCACCCGTCGCATAAACAGAGGTGCCTACAGGAGCAGCAAAGTCAGTCCCATTATGTGGTGAGATACGCCCTGTAATTGGGTGTTTTCGATATGGGTTAAATGGCGAACTGATTCTAAAACGCTCATGTGTTGGATAACGATCCAATGCTCGGTTTAAGCTTCGGCCTTGAACATCATAATAATGACCATCCGTATGTTTCAGTAAGGTAATTTCTCTACTGCCATTTTTGTACAGTACCGCTTCAACCTCACCAGATGACACGGCCTTTCCATCAATAAATTCTTTATTTATCTCAACCGCAAATTTATCACCTTTACGTGCTTCTCTGCCAAAATCAAATTTCCATTGCAATTGCTTGGCCAATGTTTGAATTTGTCCAGGCGTTAATCCTGCTGAACGTGCTGAGTTATAAAAGTTACTCGTCACTCTGCCCGTTAGAAATACCGGTTTAATTTCACCTTTCTCTTCTAACTGCGTAAATGTGTATTTATCGCCACTCCACGCATAAACATCAGTGTCTTTTATATTACGATGAATTTTAAGTTCAGTTAATTTTCCATCATTATCTTGCTGCCACTCAAGATCAGCACCAACTCTCATGTTCGCTGCTGACTTATTCACATCCAATAATGAATACATATCCGCCATTGGTAGCGCATATTGTTTGAATATTTCACCGAGTGTTTCACCGCTTGCAACAGTATGAGAATGCACAGTATCTGCTGCATCTAACTGTTTATCGAGTTCATCTTTAGGTGCATTGAAATTAGGATCATCTTGTTCAAAGATTGTCTCAACAGGTTCACTGTTTTGATCGGCTAATGTTTGAAGATTATCACTTGATAATGACACTTCATTTCGACCTTGAACTGATGAGGAAGTACCTAGACTGTGGGTAGGTTCCCAAATTAAGATAACGCAGGTAAACAGAGATAAAGACAATAAAATAAACTTATGTCTTTTTGATAATGTACCTACTTTAGCCGCGATGGCTTTTTTATATTTTATTGACTTAGACAACGTGATAACTCATTACTGATGGTTGATAGAAATATAAAATAAGCCCCATTTTCATCCGCTTGCTGTATGGCTAAAGGATCAAGTTCCCCTTTATGCACTTCTGTTCCTCTGGTAATTGTAGTCACAATTGCCGGTTCAAACTGAGGTTCAGAAAAAACACATACCGCTTGTTGATTTAAAAGTGATTTTTTTATATTAATCAAAGTTTTTGCACCCGGTTTTCTATCCGGACTCACCGTAAAGTGCCCCAAGTTATTCATTCCAAAATAACGTTCAAAATAACCATATGCGTCATGAAAAACAAAGTAGCCTTTACTCTGCACTGGTTTTAATTGCTTTGAAATAGTCTCCACAGCCTGTGCTAACTTATTTTCAAAGGCTGCAAGATTAGACTTATATTGGTCTTTATTCAATGGATCAATTTTAATCAATTGAACCGTTATCTCTTTTGCTACACCCAAAGCTTCTTTTGGGCCTAACCAAAAATGCGGATCAGTATTGTGATGGTGCCCGCTTTCTTCGGCATGAGCGTCATCCCCATGTTGGTCAAAGTGATAAAAATCAACCGAACTAAATTCACTGATGGTGATGACATTTTTTTGGTCCGCTAACACTTTACTTAGGAAAGGTTCTAAATCATTTCCGTACCAAATGATCATATCGGCATTTTTTATTTTTTTAATGTCAGAAGGACGTAATGCATAATCATGTGGAGAAGCACTTTGTGGAACCAAGTAAGAGGATTCCGATACGCCATTTGTCAGTTCTTGCACGATTAGGTTAATCGGTTTCACTGATGACAACACGTTCATTGCTTGAGCTTGAGCGCTTAGCAATGTACATAAACATAAGGCAATAAATTGATTTTTTTTACTCATTTTCTTCTCTTAAAAAATGTGATGGCGGTTGGATTTCTAAAATGTTACATTATAACACTTACTAATTGCAAACGACTCTTATTTTAAAATGACTACTTTACTCACTTTACAAGATGTCTGCGTTGTCTTTGATGACCGTCATGTTCTCGATAATATTTCATTATCCATCGAATCAAATAAGATCATTACTTTGATTGGTCCCAATGGTGCAGGTAAATCAACGTTAGTGAAAGCTATTCTCGGTTTGCAAAAACCGACCAGTGGTCAGATTAAAAGAGAAAAAAAATTACGCATTGGTTACGTACCTCAAAAAATACATTTAAATGATTCCCTTCCTCTAACAGTACAAGGCTTTTTGAAGTTAGCGGGGAAATACAGCCAACAAGAATACCTTGATGCATTAAAGCTGGTCGAGGCTGAACATTTACTTAACTCAAATATGCATAAATTATCGGGTGGCGAATCTCAGCGGGTATTACTCGCAAGAGCACTGCTACAACGCCCAGACTTACTAGTACTTGATGAACCAGCCCAAGGTGTCGATGTTCAAGGTCAAATCAGTTTGTATGCGCTAATAGAGTCAATTCGTCATCGCTTTAATTGCGCAATATTTATGGTTTCTCATGATTTGCATCTTGTGATGGCCAAAACAGACGAAGTCATTTGTCTGCAACATCACATTTGTTGTTCTGGTGCGCCAGAATCGATCTCTAAACACCCTAAATACATTGCATTATTTGGTCAACAACGAGATCAAGAATTGGCCTTCTACCATCATGACCACCACCACAATCATGATCTTTCTGGTGAACCAACAAATGGTTCATGCTGCAGTAAAAATAAAAAGGCATCATCATGATTGAGTTTTTGCTTCCTGCTCTTTTAGCAGGATTAGGCATTGCATTACTTGCAGGGCCATTAGGGTCTTTCGTTGTATGGAGAAAAATGGCCTATTTTGGCGATACTCTCGCTCATGCCTCTTTACTTGGGTTATCTCTTGGCTTTTTATTCGACATCAACTTAAATTTAGCGTTGATCGTCTGCTGTATTGCCATCGCATTATTATTAGTTACGCTACAAAAACAACGTTTAGTCGCAACTGATACCTTACTTGGCATTTTAGCGCATAGCTCTCTCTCACTAGGACTCGTTGCTGTTAGCTTTTTAGATAATGTGCGTGTGGATTTAATGTCTTATTTGTTTGGTGATTTACTTGCCGTTACTTATGATGA
>SAMEA5043647__coassemble_255_pt1 | contig 13758 bp, 6 predicted proteins | sample SAMEA5043647__metabat2_low_PE_001 | metagenome-assembled genome bin SAMEA5043647 (sample SAMEA5043647) | Gadus morhua | reverse complement strand
TTTTAAACGATAGAAAACCGTAGATAATGGCGGTAGGTTTACGACTAAAGATTGCGCTAGCCCTTGAGATTCCACCGATTCTGTCTGTGTATTACTAACGACTTCATAACTGCTGCCACCGTAATAATCAGCATCCGTATTTAAAACCAGTTCATACTCACCTGAAACTGGCATTCCTAAACGGAAGTCATTTCTTGGTGCTGGAGTAAAGTTACTGATCACCAATATACGCTCACCGTTATCGCCTAAACGCTCATGAGCTAACACACTTTGCTCAGCGTCATTTTGTAAACGCCATTCAAATCCACAAGGTTCACAGTCATTAATATAAAGTGCTTTTTCATTACGGTATAACTGATTCAAATCTTTAACCAGATTCTGCATACCAGAATGACGCTCGAATTGTGTTAAGAACCATTGTAATTGATCATCATGATCCCATTCTGCACTTTGAGCAATCTCTGCTCCCATAAAGTTCAGCTTCTTACCTGGTTGTCCATACATGTAGCCCATGTACGCACGCATATTCGCTGTTTTCTGCCATTCATCACCTGGCATTTTATCCAGAATAGACCCTTTTCCATACACCACTTCATCATGAGACAACGATAAGATGAAATTCTCACTGAACGCATACACTAATGGAAAAGTAATCGTATCATGATGATAGCGACGATGAATTGGATCTTCTTGAATGTAATTTAAGCTGTCATGCATCCAACCCATATTCCATTTAAATCCAAAGCCTAGACCGCCATCAAACGTTGGTGCTGACACCCCAGGATACGCCGTAGATTCTTCGGCTATCGTCATTGCATTAGGGAAATGAGAATACACTTCTTCATTCATCCATTTAAGCAGAGCAATGGCACCATGGTTATGATTACCCCCATCCCAGTTAGGGATCCATTCACCATCTTCACGTGAATAATCAAGATAGAGCATTGATGCAACGGCATCAACACGTAAACCATCGATATGAAAATGCTCAAACCAGTACAAGGCATTAGAGACTAAAAACTCACGAACATGCAATTGGTCATAATTATAAATATAACTCTGCCAATCATTATGCCAACCACGACGCGGATCCGGATCGTTAAACAATGAGGTTCCATCAAAATTAGCTAAACCATGAGAATCCGATGGAAAGTGAGCAGGAACCCAATCCAATACCACACCGACACTGGCTTTATGACATTCATCAACAAAGAATTTAAAATCATCTGGTGAACCAAAGCGGCTTGTTGGTGAGAATAAACCAATCGGTTGATAACCCCATGAACCATAGAATGGATGCTCAGAAACTGGCATTAACTCTATGTGTGTATAGCCCATTTCAACGATGTAGGGAATTAATTCTTCAGCGAGTTCACGATACGTTAGAAATTCACCTTTCTCATTTCGTTTCCACGACCCAATATGCAATTCATAAAAAGATAACGCCTCTTTTTGCTTTGCTGTTACGGGACGGTTCTGCCATTTCGTATCATGCCACTTGTAGCTTGATTGATCATAAACCACAGAAGAAAATGAAGGATATTGTTCGTTATGTGCACCAAAAGGATCCATTTTATGAGGAAGAATTTCCCCATGCGGTCCTTTTAGTTCAAATTTATATTTCGTTCCGACAGCATGCTCAGGAATAAATAGCGCCCAAAGTCCATTATCAATACGCTGCATAGGATGACGACGGCCATCCCATTGGTTAAAGTCACCAATGACACTTACAGAAGATGAATTTGGTGCAAAGACAATATATCGCACACCTTTAATTAATTTACCATCACGCTCAACAGTAAAAACATGCGCACCTAAATGGTGATACATTTCTTTTGGTGTATGGACATTACTTTCCGTTGGGGCAATAGAATGATACTGGTATGGATCATCTATAACCTGTTCCGTTCCACTCCAATCAACAACAAGTTGATAATGCTTGTCTGTCAAATCAATAGGACTAGAAAGAAAGAAACCACCGGAATTGCGAGAATGAGGTTCAGGGCTTAAAGGGTACTCAAGATCTGCAGAAATTCTTACTTTTACGTTCGTTGCATCAGGCAACCAAACACGTAGAGCGATATCTTGAGATTGGTACTGTGGACCTAAAAAAGAAAATGGATCACAAAATGCAGCTCGGTTGAGCTGCATGTAGACATCCTTTTCTTTACGTTCAACAAGTAAGTTCAACGTAAACACTCCTATTATTTTTTACTAGCTTGGGCACGAATGTCAGTTAACTGCTTAGTTAATTCATTCACTTCGGGACGATTGAAAATATCATCTAAAGTAACTGACAATTTACGACGCCAGTTTGGATATTCATCAACCGTACCCGGTATGTTAACTGGTTTATCCATTTCAAGCCAATCTTCAAGTTGTAAACTGAGAAGTGCGCTCGATCCTGCAGCTAAGTGAAGTTGCAATGCATCACTTAAATATCTGTCCATTGGCACAAACGTAGCATCACGCCCTACACCTTCTGGAAGAAAACCATGAAAATCAACACTATTTAAGATCTCTTGTTTTGATTTTGCTCGGCTAAGAAAGAGCTCTTTTAACTGTTCTGCATCAGGATATAAGCCAATTTCTTCGCCCATTTTTAAATCATCACAGTGCCAAAAACCACGTAATGTCGGCATATCATGAGTACATAATGCAGACATAGATTGCTCTTGATAATGCGTTGGTGAGTAATACCCGCCATCTTCTGCCGTTTCAAAGAAGAACACTTTATAAGAATGAATGCCGGCATCTGCAAGTAAATCGACAATCTCATCAGGCACAGTCCCTAGATCTTCACCAATAACTGAGCACGAATTACGATGACTTTCTAAAGCAAGAATAGATAACATGTCTTCTACTGGGTAGTACATGTATGCGCCTTTCGTTGCGTCTTCCCCTTTTGGGATCCACCACAAACGAAGTAAGCCTAAAACATGATCAATTCGCAATGCACCACAAGCACGCATATTCGCACGAAGTAATTCAATATAAGCATCATACGCAGTTGCTTTTAAAACTTGAGGGTTTAATGGCGGTAATCCCCAATTTTGACCAAGTGGACCCAATACATCTGGTGGAGCACCAATGCTGGCATCAAGACATAAGCTGCCATGATCTGCCCACGTTTCAGAGCCACTATCAGCAACACCAACCGCAAGATCTCGGTACAGACCAATGTCCATTCCTTTATCTTCAGCGAATTGTTGAACATCATTAATTTGGGTAAAAGCTAACCACTGTAAGTACATGTACAAATCAACTTGATCGCTATTATCTGCAATAAATTGCTGCACTTGTTTATTATCAAACTGTTGAAGTTCTTGAGGAAAAACAGGCCATCCCCATACATTCTGGTCTTCTGAGTATAGGGTATTATGTAACGCATCAAATGCCGCTTGTTGTAATAAGCTATCGCCACCCTCTTCAACAAACGTTAAAAAAGCCTTCGCACGAGCACTATTCTTATCAAGATGACGTGTTTTAAACTCTGCGAATAAAAAAGGTAATACACCCATTTTAAGTGACGAGACTTCAGTATAATTTACCCAATGAGATTGACGCACCTCATTCAAACGTTGTTGAAATTCAGCACTGCCGACAACTTCTTGAGCTTGATTCGATAATGCAAACTCAGGTACTGAGCACACGTCAATATAAAGAATATTTAACCAACGACGAGACGATGGACTATAAGGACTCGCCCCTTCAGGATTCGCAGGGAACAAAGAATGAATTGGATTTAAACCGACAAAATCTCCACCTTTATTTGCTATCTCACCGACAAGTTGCTTAAGATCGCCAAAATCACCGATTCCCCAATTATGAGCGGTTCTTAGCGTATAAAGTTGAACACTCGGTCCCCATAGCTTTTTACCGTCATTAATTGCGTCTTGTTTGTAACACGCCTGAGGCGTCACAATTAGAGTCATTACATACGGCGCTTTACGACGCTTGCGTATGATTTCTAATGAATGATACCCCCATTTCAATGTAGGTAACGAAAATAATAACGCCCCTCCATCGACACGGTCATCAGAAATAACTTGAGACTGTAAGTACCCTTCAAGTACCTCACCTTCTTCCGTCGTTAATTTCCAACTAAACTCACTAATACGAGCACTTTTTCCAAGATGAAGTTCAACGTGAAGCGGTTCGTTATCACGAACAACCTTAACCGCCTCAAGTACTTCTTTCTTATGTTTTTTTTCAGCCGAACTTAATAACGTTTTATCGTTTTTAGTATCATAACCTAAAGCCGCTAATAAGCGAGTTAGAGTGTCATCACTGACTTTTTCTTCATCACCCCATGCACTGATATAGCTATTTGCTAACCCGGCCATTTCTGCGACTTGATAGAGCGCATTGTTATTATTTGTCATCACTTAATCTCCGAGGGCAGCCTTATACTGCCCTCTGTATTTATAATCTAAATAGGCTTAACGGTTTATCGCTTCCAATTTCCAGATATTATTGACGTAATCACGAATACTACGGTCAGAGCTAAACTTACCGACTAAAGCCGTGTTCAAAATAGCCATTTTTGCCCACTGTTTTTGGTCTCGGTATGCCGCATCAATATCATCCTGAGCACGAACATAATCTGCGAAATCAGCCAATACTAAGTATTGATCGCCATCGTAAAGCAAGTTGTCACGGATGGCCGACAATTGACCAATTTGACCTGGGGTAAATTCATCTCCAGCCAATAAATCTAGTGACGCTTGTAATAATGGATCGGCCTCATAGTATTTATATGGGTTGTAGCCTGACGCAACAAGCGCTTCAACTTCGTCAACTTCTAAACCAAAGATAAAGATGTTTTCATCACCCACTTCTTCACGGATCTCAACATTTGCCCCATCCATCGTACCAACGGTAATCGCCCCGTTAAGTGCCATTTTCATGTTACCAGTACCCGATGCTTCTTTACCCGCCGTCGAAATTTGCTCAGAAACGTCTGCCGCTGGAATAATAATTTCAGCCATGCTCACACGGTAATCTGGAATAAAGACGACTTTAATGAAATCAGACACTCGAGGGTCATTATTCACTTTGTCTGCCACTTTATTGATAGCAAAAATAATTTCTTTTGCTAAGTGATAACCCGGAGCCGCTTTTGCAGCAAAGAAGAACACACGAGGGTGCATATCAAAACCAGGTTCATTCAATATACGATGGTACAAAGAAAGTATGTTTAACAAATCCAAATGCTGACGCTTGTACTCATGCAAACGCTTAATCTGAACATCAAAAATGGCGTCTGTATTTAGCTCAATGTCCATATTCTCTTGGACCCAATCGGCAAGGCGTTGTTTATTTTTCTTTTTAACTGCCATGAATTCTTTTTGGAATGCCGCGTCATCCGCAAATTTTGCGATATTAGACAATTGGTCTAATTTTGCTGGCCATTCATTGCCAATTTTTTCAGAGATAAGCGCAGATAAATCAGGATTACAGAATTTCAACCAACGACGAGGGGTCACACCATTGGTAACATTTGTTAATTTACCAGGGAAATATTCATTAAACTCTGGGAATAAATCACGTTTAACTAACGCCGAGTGTAATGCGGCCACCCCATTAACCGCATAAGCGGTAACTACACATAAATTCGCCATTCGTACCATACGGTGAGTGCCTTCTTGAATAATAGAAAGCTTACGCAGCTTAGATACATCTCCAGGCCATTTTTGTTTTACACCTTCAAGGAATAAATAGTTAATCTTAAAAATGATTTCCATATGACGAGGAAGTAGGCGTGAAATTAAAGACTCACTCCATGTTTCTAATGCTTCAGGTAATAATGTATGGTTTGTATAAGCAAACGTTTTAGAACAAATTGCCCATGCAGAATCCCAACTTAATCCACGATCATCCATCAATATTCTCATTAACTCAGGAATACCAATTGTTGGGTGTGTATCATTTAATTGAATCGTTTCGTATTTAGGCAGATCTTCAATTTTATGACCCGCTGCATCATGTCTACGTAAAATATCCGCAATTGAACAAGCACAATGAAAGTACTGTTGCATTAAACGCAGTGTTTTTCCTTTCTCATGATTATCATTAGGGTACAAGACTTTCGTTACGTTACCCGCATCAATCAAAGCATGTTGTGCTTCAAAATAATCACCATTATTAAAGCTCGCAAGGCTGAACGGAGCTTTAGCTCGACATTCCCACAAACGCAATGGATAAACGGTATCACTTTGATAACCGACAATCGGTAAATCCCAAGGCATCCCTTCAACAAACATACCAGGAATCCAACGACGTTTCTCTACGCCATTTTCTTCATATACTTCAACTTTGCCGTAAAAACCAACTTGCTGCGCATAATCAGGACGAGCCACTTCCCATGGATAACCTTCAACACCACGCCATGCATCAGGTGCTTCTTGTTGGCGACAATCATCAAATGATTGACGGAACAAACCGTATTCATAGTGCAGACCGTAACCAATCGCAGGAAATTCTTGCGCTGCTAATGAATCCATAAAACACGCAGCTAGACGGCCAAGACCACCATTACCTAATGCGGGATCACGCTCTTCTTCTAGCAAGTCAGTTAAATTATGACCAAGTTCACCCATTGCATCCGTAATATCTTCATATAAACCCATGCTAATAAGGTTATTACCTGTTAAACGACCAATTAAGAACTCAAGAGATAAGTAGTTAACACTTCGTGCATTCTTAATTCTTTCATCGTTTTCAGTATTAACTAAATCAAATGTTGTTAATTCAGCAAGGGCCTTACCCATCGCTAAATACCATACTTTAGACGTCGCTGTTTTTTCATCAGCGGCAAAAGTGGACACTAAGTGTTGTTTTACAGACGCTTGAAACGCGGCTTTATCAAATTTTTTGATGCTATTCGTTTTCATAATAAGAACTCTCACGAAGGTTTATAATCACTGTGTATATCGTGCACGGTTCAAATTAACGTCGCATCCTCCTACCTAGGGGGAGGAGATAAAAAAGCGTTAAGGCGTAGGTATAATTACCAAATCTAAGTGTGACCATAATCATGATTTGTAGGGCTATCTATTATTCTGGCGTGATAATAAACACATTTCTTCAGCATTAAACACGAAATGATAATAAGATCACATTTTTAGACATTCGGTAAATAAAACGATTCCTCTGTATTTTCTAATTTGAATTTATAAATTGATCCAGAAAGAAAAGGAGTAATAGATCACAATTATAGGGCGTAGCTGATTCATTCATTCTCATTATTGAGGATAATAAACTCAGTATTTTTAAGAAGAATGAAAATTATGTTAATACCATCAAAATTACATTTTCCAAGACGTCTACATAATGCCATCTTACGATCTCGTGTTCTTGACTCTCTAGTCGATGCTGCCCACTACAAACTTGTTTTGTTTCGCTCCCCTGCTGGTTACGGTAAAACAACGATGGCTGCACAATGGCTATCAGAAAAAGACGACACAGGTTGGTATAGCCTTGATGACGGAGACAACGATGAATTCAAATTCGCAAAATATTTTGTTCAAGCGATTGCTAATGCAACAAGCCTTGAGCTTTCTCACTCTAAAGCGTTAACCGAAAAACGTCAGTTTGCCTCTTTGTCTAGTTTATTTTCTCAAGTTTTTAGCGAACTGCTCCCTTTTCAAAAAGACGCTTACATTGTATTGGACGATTATCACCTCATTACTAATGAAGCCATTCATTTAGGATTGAAATTTTTCTTAAAGCATTTACCTGATAACCTCACACTCGTGATAACAAGTCGCTCTCAACCTCCCTTGAATACGGCGAATCTACGAGTAAGAGACCTCCTTATTGAGATCGATAATCAAAGCTTAGCATTCGACCAATCAGAGACGTCCCTCTTTTTTAGCCAACGTTTAAATGATGACATTGACCAAGATGCGATTACCCACGTACGTGAGCATGTCGAAGGTTGGCCTTCTGCTCTTCAATTAATTGCATTGCACAGTATTCAGAACAAACAATCGTTAATGAATTCAGCAGAAGCAATGACCAACTTAAATCAAGCGCATTTGTGGGACTACCTTGCTGAAGAAGTGTTTGATCACTTAGACAGCGAAACACAACATTTTTTAATGCGCAGTGCCGTCTTTGAACATTTTGATGCCGCATTGGTCAGTGATTTAACTCAACGAAGTGACTCTCAACTTATCATCGAAAATCTGAACCGTTTTGGTTTATTCATTAATAGCGATGGAGAGCACGGCGAATGGTACAAATATCATAATTTATTTGCAGAGTTTCTTTCTCACCAACGTCAGAACCACCTTGCTCATGAAGAGAGCGAGTTACAATTTAAAGCCGCTCATGCTTGGTTAGCCCACAAGAATATTTATCAAGCCTTACGGCATGCAAAGAAAGCAAAAAATGACACTCTAATTGCTAAAATACTGACAGAACATGGTTGGCATTTATTTAATAATGGAGAGCTCGTGCTATTAGAGTCAACGATTGATCAATTAGACAAAGACACCCTGTTCGCCTCTCCTCGTTTAGCCATTATTCGTGCATGGTTGGCTCAAAGCCAACACAACTATTTACACGTTGACGATTTACTGTCTGAAGCTCAACAAGAGATGTCAGCACGTAATATTATATTAGATCGCCATGTTCAAGGTGAGTTAGATGCATTGAGAGCGCAAGTCGCTATCAACAAAAACGAACCAGAGAATGCATTGCTTCTCGCAGAGAAAGCTCTCGAACAGTTAGAAATGAATAAATACCGTAGTCGTATTGTCGCTACCTCCGTAATTGGTGAATATCATCATGTTTCGGGAAATTTGGCGCAAGCACTCGCGTTAATGCAACAAACTGAAAAAATGGCGATGACCTATGGCATTTATCATCAAGCACTCTGGGCTATTTTGCAACAAAGTGAAATTCTAATGGCACAAGGCTTCATGCAAGCCGCCTTTGATCTGCAAGATAACGGATTCAAGCTGATTGAAGAACAAGATTTATATCAATTACCACTTCATGAATTCTTATTGCGTTCTCGTGCTCAAATCTATTGGTTCTGGTTCCGTTTTGATGAAGCAGAACAATGCACTTGGAAAGGCTTAGACGTACTTTCACCCTTTGATGAAACTAAACATCTACGCGGCTATTCAATGCTTGCTCGTTTAGCCGTTGCCCGTGGAGAGTTTGATAAAGCAGAGCGTTACCTAGAAAAATGCCAACAATTACTTGGACAAGCCGATTATCATATCGATTGGAAAGCCAATGCGTCTTCTGCACAACTTTTCTATTGGCAAGCGAAAGGCAATACTGAATCAATCAATTATTGGCTAGCTCATGCTGATCGCCCAGAAACTCGTTGTAATCACTTTACACAACTTCAATGGCGCAACATAGCAAGGGCATACTTTCACCTTGGTGATATAGATACGGCAATTAATACCTTAAAAGACTCTCAGATCATTGCTCAAAAACATAAATTGATCACGGATATCAATCGTAATGCAATTATGGAAGCCGTTCTTCTTTTTGAAGATAAACAAATCGATGCCGCGATTGAAGCAATGCATCTTGCGATCAAGCAATCGAACCAAACAGGGATAATCGGTAGCTTCTTAATGGCAGGACAAGCAGTACTCAAACCTCTTGCTAAATTACAACAAAAAGGAAATTTAACCGAACTAGAGAAGCATCGAATAGACCAATTACAGAAAGCATTATCAAACAATAAACGATCTCGCTCTGCTCATTTTGATGAAGCTTTTATTGAAAAAGTACTCAATACACCAGAAGTGCCAGAATTAATCCGAGCCAGCCCATTAACTCACAGAGAATGGCAGGTGTTAGGGTTAATTTATTCCGGATTTAGTAATGAACAAATCGCTGCTGAATTTGATGTTGCACCAACAACAATCAAAACTCACATTCGTAATTTATATCAAAAACTTAACCTTCCAAACCGTAAAGCAGCCATTGCAATGGCTGATGAGTTAGTAAGCATGATGAAATAATCACTCCTAGAGTCATTCTTACGACATTTTTTATACTTAACTTATGTATAATCATCCAACATAGATGCATTATGCATAAGTTTCCTTCTTTATATACAGAGCTAAAATGAACTACTTAACGACATTTTTTAAAGGTATGGCAATGGGCGCAGCAGACGTTGTTCCTGGGGTATCTGGCGGTACGATTGCTTTTATCACTGGTATTTACGATACGCTTTTAGAAAGTATCCGACGTATAAACCCTTCAATATTTGGTTTATGGAAACGCGACGGATTTAAAGCAGCATTTAATCACATTAACGGCTTCTTTCTTATTTCACTGTTTGGTGGCATTTTAACCAGCATTCTTTCGTTAGCAAAATTAATCACCTGGATGCTTCACACACATCCGATTCCATTGTGGTCTTTCTTCTTTGGCTTAATTATCATTTCGATTGTTCATATTTCAAAACAAATTGAAGAATGGTCAATTAGCCGAATTATCATGCTAGTGGCCGGGGCCGTGTTTGCTTATACCATTACAGTCCTTAATCCTGTTGCATTAACACCATCAACGTTCACGTTTATCTTGGCTGGCTCTATTGCTATTTGTGCCATGATTTTACCGGGGATCTCTGGTAGCTTTATTTTATTGCTACTTGGTATGTACAGCCCAATCCTTGACGCCGTTAAATCTCTTGATTTGGTCACCATGGCGTTGTTTTCTACAGGCTGTCTAATTGGTTTATTGAGTTTCTCTCATGTTTTATCTTTTCTTTTAAAACGTTTTCGCGATTTAACTTTAATTTTCTTAACAGGATTAATGGCGGGTACATTAGGCAAGATTTGGCCTTGGAAAGAAGTCATTGAATGGCGTATTAATTCAAAAGGAGAGCAAGTGCCTCTCATTGAACATAACCTATCCCCATTTAACTACGAGCACGTGACTCAACAACCCGCATTAATTGGCTTCGCTGTTGTCGGTGTTCTTTTAGGAATTGGCTTAGTGCTTGGTCTTGAAGCTTACGCAAAGAAAACAGGAAAATAATACCCTGCTCTAATTCTATTATTAAATGAAAGACGGTGGTCAGTGTAAACTAACTGCCGTTTTTATTTCAGATTAGAATGTTTACGTTAATCCATACGACTGAATAAAAACAGACGTTACTGTATCGACTTTACTCTTCATGTCTTCATCCGTTAGCTCGCTCGCTAAATTCATTACTTGAGGCCAAAGAAATAAACCTTGGAATAAACTCACATATATATCAGTCATCAATCGTGGATCTGCGTTTTTTAACCTTCCTGCTGTAATCGCTTCACTAAACCAGTGTGTAATCGCTCGAATACTATAAATATTTTTAATTACATGATTTGCCATATCAGGCTGACGCAGAAATTCCATCACAATGGTTCGTGCTAGTGGTATTCCATATGTATTATAAAGGACATCAATTTCTTTATAAGCGATTTCAGTCAGTTGTGCTTCTGTGCTTTTATTTTTATCAAATTGATAAGAGACACTCTTACTTACAGAATCATTAATAACGGTCAATACCGATTCAAACAACATTTCTTTACTTTCAAAATGACGGTAAATCGTACGTTTAGATACTTCGGCAGATGATGTGATTCTGTCCATATTTGCCGCTAAAAAACCATATTCAATAAATTCGTTTTTAGCCGCATGAATGATATCAAGATGTTTTTGCTGCGATAATGTCAATTTTTTCTGCATATTCCCCCCCAGAGATCAAGTATAGCTTATCCATTTATAATCAATAAGTATACGCAAGAGTTTACTTATTACTTTTTAAGTATAAAATAAACTAACGAGTTTACTTTATACCTTTCATGTCTTTTACTCGTAACCATTTCATGTTCGATTTTTAACTCTTTTCATAGGAATGAGTCAATGAATACATCTACATTAATGCTGTTAAAAAGAACCACTCTCACAGTGAACCTTATAATAGGTACGATTTTTCTCTCTGGATGCGATACGAATGAAACCATTCAAAACTCAAGTCCTCCTGTCGTTATCAGGCCTGCACTTATTGAAATCATTACGCACAGTGTAGATGCTAAATTACGTTTTAATGGCGTGGTTCGTTCCGCTCAACGGGCCGATCTTGCATTTCGAATGAATGGACGTGTCATTGATATATTCGTCGAAGAAGGGCAGCAGGTAAAAAAAGATCAATTATTGGCTCAGCTAGACCCAAGAGATGCAAAAAATGCGTTAGCCTCAGCACGCCTTGAGTACACAAACAGTAAAGCTGAATACACTCGTGGAAAAGCGATTTACGAAAAAAGCCAAGCCATTGCAAAAAGTGATCTAGATACATTAAGTACTCGATATAATCTAGCAAAAAATCGATTAGAAGATGCAAAACGTCAATTAGAATATACCCAATTAATTTCGCCGTTTGACGGTGTCATTGGGCAGAAAATGATTGATAATCATGTTCAAATTCAAGCTAACACCCCCGTGCTAACAGTGCATAACGTTAATAAATTGGAAGTACTGATTAATATTCCAGACCGTGTCATGCTTGGGGAGTTAAAGGGATCACAAGCGTTAGCTCAAATTAGTGCACTCCGTAATGAAAACTTTCCTCTCTTGTTAAGTACCTATGGCACTCAAGCAGACCCAATCACACAGACTTACCCTGTCGTGCTAACGTTTGAAGATCTTCGTGGATTTAATGTTCTACCCGGAATGACTGTAAAAGTAGTGCCCGTTTATCCAAAAACTCAATCATCAGCATCGACACTCATTACCATTCCACTCACAGCGGTGGTACCAAATAATCAAGGCGATCAATTTGTATGGATTGTTGATCAACAAAATAAAATACAATCACGTCCAATCAAGGCTGGTGCACTCTTCTCAAATCGAATTGTAGTTAATGAAGGATTATACGCCGGAGAACGCATCGTTATTGCAGGCGTTTCAAGTTTGACTTCAGGAATGGAAGTAAAACCTTACACCGATATACTTGTAATACGTAGCGGGGAATAACATATGGACATCGCTCGTTATACTATTGCTAAACGTACCTCTGTTTGGGTACTTATCTCATTAATCCTTTTTGGTGGGTATTTAAGTTACCTTAAACTTGGTCGTTTTGAAGATCCCGAATTTGTTATCCGTCAGGCCGTTATTAATACGCCCTATTCTGGTGCCACAGCACAAGAAGTATCAGACGAAGTTACCGATATTATTGAAGGTGCAGTCCAATCACTTCAAGAAGTAAAAGAAGTAAAATCAGTTTCAAAACAAGGCATGTCTGAAGTTACCGTTGAAATCAAACTTGAATTTGCTAACAACCAAGCCGCATTACAGCAAGTCTGGGACAAATTACGTCGTAAAATTGGGGATGCTCAACGCCAACTTCCCCCAGGGGCTGGAGCATCCATTGTTAATGATGATTTCTCAGATGTATATGCACTATTCTTTGCTGTTACTGGCGAGGGATTTAGTGATAAACAATTACAAGACTATGTAGATGAACTGCGTCGTGAGTTAGTCCTCGTTCCTGGAGTAGCAAAAACAGCAACACTCGGTGAACGTCAAGAAACCATTTTTGTCGAGATATCTAGCGAACGTATGGCTAAATTTGGCGTCTCCGTAGAAAAAGTTTATCAAGTGCTACAAAAGCAAAATCTCGTGACAGTTGCAGGCAGTATTGAAACCGACTCTATGCGTATTCCTGTAATTCCAAGTTCTAACATTAATACATTTAATGATTTGGCTAACTTACAAATCAATCTTGGA
>SAMEA5043647__coassemble_199_pt1 | contig 13758 bp, 12 predicted proteins | sample SAMEA5043647__metabat2_low_PE_001 | metagenome-assembled genome bin SAMEA5043647 (sample SAMEA5043647) | Gadus morhua | reverse complement strand
TGGCATCAACTTAAAATACCTTTCTTATCTTTTTGATTCTGATTTTTACTTAGCAAGCCTATTAAGTGCAAATAAGTACTCTCTGGATCTCATGATTGACTCTTTATCTCAAGAAACCACGAATGGCACAACACTCCAAACTACCATCAAAGGTGCAAAAGAATTCGATGAGTTCGGTTTATCTTATGGTGTAGAAATTGGTTACTCACTGCCATATTCGATGAATATAGCAGCAAGTTACACGATGGGACGTATGGTTGCAGATGGTATTGCAGTGGACTTCATTTCGAGTCAATTAATACTGAGTTATCTATTTTAATTACTTGCTGGGCTATTTTTATCAACCCTCAACTCTTTATCCTCAAGTAACGATTGTTTGAGTAATGCTGAATACAACGGTTGACCGCCTAAAGCTTGCGCAATAAAGGTAGCCCCTAGGCACGTCACTAATAATGGTAAAATTAGTTGATAATTATTTGTCATTTCAACAACGAGTATTATCCCCGTTACCGGAGCTCGAACTGTGGCAGCAAACAGTGCCCCCATACCTGCAATCGCGTAAACTCCGGGTTCTGAAACCCATTCAGGAAACCAAGCCGCCATCACGATGCCATAAGACAAACCTAATAAGGTACCTAGAGTTAGCATTGGGGCAAAAATCCCCCCCGGAGCACCAGATGCAAAACAAGCGACGGTAACAATAATTCTCAGAACAAAAAATCCAACCATTACCATCCACATCATGGGACTATGAAACATTTCTGTAATGATCTCCATCCCACTGCCTGACAGTTTAGGAACCACCAATTGTAAAAAAGCAAAAGTACCACCAAACATCGCACCAACAAGCACTAATCGTGATAATTTATTTTGATGATATTCTTTAACTCGACTTGTCCCTTTCAAAATCCACTTATTAAAGTTAACCCCAATCACCCCAAATAAAATACCCAAAACAGCAAATAAGATAAGAGATCGTAATGGAGGGACATCAAAGTGAGGTATATCCAAGAACGCGGCTTGTCCATGCAAAGAACGCATAACAATAGTGGCGACTGCTGTCGCTAATGTAACGCATTTAATCGACGTAATACTGTAACGAAACTGCGGACGCATTTCTTCGACAACAAATAGGATACCAGCAAGAGGAGCATTAAATGCCGCAGCCAACCCCGCCGCCGCACCTGCTGCGGTTAAAATATGAGTTGTGTGACTAAAACGCTTACCTTTACTGGCAATCATTCGTCCAACGGCACCACCAATTTGAATAGATGGCCCTTCTCGACCCAGTACCATCCCGGATCCAATCGTTAATGTGCCAGCAATAAACTTAATCGGTAATACTCTATGCCACCGGATTTCATGCGTACCATCAAGTGCCCCTTCAATATGGGGAATACCACTGCCCGCCACTTCTGGTGCAAATTTAAACGTTAACCAAAAACCAACCGCAGCCATAGCCGCCCCGGCTAAAACAGCCGCAACCGGAGCAATATATTCAGCGTAAGGAAGCGTATGAACAAACGTTAAACGCTGCTCTGTTATCCAACGAATAGACTCTTCGAATAATGCAACTACAGAGCCGGTGATCCCCCCAACGAGTGCCGATAAAAAAAGCAATGAAAAATATTCAGTTTGAGTTGTTAAGAATTTCGGTGTGGTACGGTGTTTTAACAGACCGCCTTGAAAAAAGCGGAAATTGGGTGATTTAGGCATTTATTTGGTCAACTTAGCGCTAAACGGCATTTTTATTTGAACAGAGAACACGTGGAACTAAAGAGGTATAATATAATAAGAAGTATACGCTTTGAGAAAAGATAGACCCTAGCCATTTGTTAAAACTTAGATTGATTAAATGATTAAGATCTCTTTTTTAACAAAAATATTGAATTTAACCAGATACAAGCTGTCACCCTATCAAAGACTCATCTCTCACAGAATAAATTCAAATTAAAATCAATTACTTACATAAGTTAAAACATGATAATCTATTTTTTATCTTGTGTTTTATTCTACACAACTATTGACTTTATAAACACACAAATAATTAACAATAAGAATGCGCTATCAATAAGATCACTATTATTAACAATTTATAGCAATAAAAAACCCGCTTAGTGTTTCCACTAAACGGGCTATAAATGATATCGACCTCATTCTCTATTATTTAATAGAGACGACTGCCATCTGGTCGAGAACGCAATAAATTAAGCACCCACATATATTGCTCAGGATGTCCCTCAAGTAATTGTTCGATCGCAATATTCATTGACCGAGCGTCTGTTTCTTCATCACCTGCTGGGAAATCGGCAATCGCAGGTAAGGTAATAATTTCAAATTGACCCGTTTCTGCATTATATGATGGCAACATTGGAACCACTTTCGCTTTAGACAAACGCGCCAATTTACCAAAGCCTTTAAGCGTTGCTTTTTGCGTACCGAAAAAAGGAACAAAAACACTGTTTTGTGGCCCATGATCTTCATCTGGAAGGTAATACGCTAAGTACCCTTCTTTAATCGCTTTAATCAATGGTTTTATTCCAGCGCTACGTGCGTAAATCTTCCCACCATATTGCATACGCTGAACATGCATTAACCAATCAGTGATTGGGTTTTTCTGTGGTTTCATCATCGTAGTCACATGGTAACCACGCGATGCAAGTAAAATAGCAGGGAAATCGATAGCCCAAGCATGAGGGGCTAAAATAATAATATTCTCTTTTTGTTCAAGTAAAGGAAATAAATTTTCTCCACCAACAAAAATACCACGCGCTTCATTATGCTTACGACTACGAACAAGCAGCTCAGAAAGACCAAGCATAACTTGAGCTCCCGTAATGTATGTTTTTTCTAACAATTCTTGTTTTTCTTGCTCAGATTTTTCAGGAAAACACGTCGCAATATTCAACTTCGCTCGTTTAATACCGCTGCTTGGTTTCTTTAAAACTAATTTAACGATTTTAGCGGCAAGTTTATCGCGCAATCGAAAAGGAACAAACGCTAAAATAATACCAAAACCAACAGCTAACCACGTAGGCCAATATCTAGGATGAAGGAATGCCCATTGAAAAGTTGGGTTATATACATTTTTATCGATTTTTTCGCTCATGAATCGCTTCACTTATTCTTTATTATGAACTGATTATGATATAACAAAGCATTACTGATAGAAACCAAGGAAATGGAATGGCTTTTCAATTACATCCACGTTTACAGCAAGATTGCGTCCTTTTAGGGGATCTTCCACTATGCCAAGTTTTATTAATAAAAGAAGACATTGGTCCTTGGCTTATTTTAGTTCCTCGTATAAATGATCTGAAAGAAATTCACCACATGACTCCAGAGCAACAAGGTCAGTTTATTCAAGAGTCGAGCGCTGTCGCACAACTTTTAGAAGATAATTTTTCTCCAGACAAAATTAACCTAGGCGCATTAGGTAATTTAGTTCCTCAATTGCATATTCACCATATTGCTCGTTTTACGACTGATGTTGCATGGCCTGGGCCTGTATGGGGGAATACAACGGGAACCATTAGACAGCAATCATCTCAAACTAAGTTAGTGGATTTACTTAGAGATAAATTAATTTCTTTAGGTACATTTAAGCGCTAATGTAAAGAAAAGACCTAGCCAATCATTAATGCATTAACTAGGTCTTCAATTATTTATTATTTACCATTCGAGTGACATTCAACTCATCTCTTGGCATTAACTCAAAGTGATGCTGACGAGTTTCATGACAAATTTGTTTCGCTTGATACATTTTATTATCCGCAGCAATAATCAATTTATCCATGCTCAATTTAGATCCCGGATACAGCGATGCCCCGCCAATACTTAACGTAACAGGATGCTCTGAGCTTTTATCAAACAATTCAATTAAACGTAAGCATAAATTCTTTGCTTCTTCGATTTTAGTGTTCGGTAACACGATACAAAATTCATCGCCGCCATAACGGGATACAAAATCCATCTTTCGTATAATTTGCGTTGCCGATTGAGCAAAACCAACTAAGACCTCATCCCCCGCTTTATGTCCATGAGTATCATTCACTTCTTTAAAGAAATTGATATCAATATAAAGTAAGGTCAGGTGTTGTTGGCAACGCTCTGTAATATTGAAACTTTTCTCAAGTAATTCATAAAATGCACGTTGATTATATAATCCAGTCAATGCATCTTTCATCGATAAGTCCGTCAGCTCTGCCGTGCGTTTTGCCACCACGTTTTCTAAATTATGAGCGTACAATTCAAGCTGTTGATTTGCAGATTCAACTTCAATTTGCAAGCTGGCAATATAAGTATCAAACACCAGCTGATTATCAAAATAGAATAACTTTCTTAATGATAGTGTGATGTCTTGAGAGGATTGATTATAAAGGTGGGCTTGTTCTGCAATAACTTCTTCAATCAGTAACTGAAGTTGATTAATACCAGAAAGGTAAAGCTTTGGACTCACACCAATACGATGGTGAATTTTACCAATTCTTAACCGTTTATCGACATACGCTTGGTCATACAGGCCACTGAATAACTCTAACGTGTACTTAGTCATACTGACATGCAGACGAGATAACGTTTCTTTATCTCCGATCACTAAAGAAATTTCAGGCAATTGCGTTTGAGCCACATAAAATCGAGCAACAATAGCATCGACAAAAGGTTCTACCCATTTTAAACAATGCTTCAGCGTATCCGCATCTTCATCGATAAAATTAAGCAGTACCTTTCGTCGTTCAATTTCGTGGTCATTGATGCGCATCTGTTCAGACAACGTCTGTTGTAGTTGCTGCATTTATATCTCCAACGTATAAAATAGATAAAATTTAATTATGTAAATTATACGTTATTGATATAAATGTTTGTGTAGGGTACGTAAGATTAACCTTAATAAATTAAGGTTAATTGCGTAAAAGATCCCATAAATCAGCAACAATGATTCTGTCTGCTGGAGATAATTCAGATTTTGCGGCTTCTAAACTGTCATTAATATGCTGTTTTAATACATCAAGATCACTAACGCCCTGCTCTTCACATTTCGCTACTGACAGGGAAATATGCCCACGTAAATACCCACCAGCAAATAACTCATCATCTGATGCAGTTTCAATACGAGCATCAATTAATTCAAGCAGTTTTTCTTCAAATTCAATGATCATTTCTTTCCTATTGGACAATAAATTGTTCTTTAGTTAATGGGGCGGTTTGGTAAAAGTCACGTAACGCAGTAGATAACATCTCAACTCGCGGTGGTAAACCGTCATCTAAAACAGACATCACTTCATTATGCACTTTAGTCATGAATGCTAAACGATCTGGTTCAAAATCGCCATTTAAGTTGTCACAACTGACATTAAATTTTAACCCTGCACTCAATGATAAAATCCACTCATAAGCTTGAGGACGAATTTCTACTTTTTCAAATTCAGCTTGTACTTTTTCAGTACGCCCATCAGGCTCATACCAATAGCCAAAATCTTCAAGTAAACGTCGTTCATGGCCTGCAACACACCAATGAGCAATCTCATGCATACCAGAGGCATAAAACCCTCTTGCAAAGATAATACGATGAGAATCATGTTCCTCATCTGCTGGCAAATAAATAGGTTCATCCCCCCCCAATTCTAACTTAGTATTAAATGAATCTAGAAAGGTGGCGTTAAACACTGCAATCAAATCTTGGTATTGGTGAGACATAAAACAGACTTAGCAATAATAAATAGACGAGTATTTTACTCTATCAATCCCAAAAGAGACACGTAGATGAATAATTTTTATCTTCTCTTTAAAAATTATTCATTATCTGTTCAAAATACCAACTGCTATTCTCCGCTTTCTTTACTAACCTAACTATATTAGTGATACATACGGGAGCCTTTCTCTTGATGGAGAACACCATATTTAACCTAGAACACTTACTTGACCTAGGCCCATTTTCTTGGACGGCACTCATTGCCTGTGCTTTTAATGGTTTTCTTATCGGTACTGAACGCCAAACAAGAGGAAAGCCTGTAGGCATTAGAACCTCTATTTTAATCATTTCAGGAACCTATTTTTTCCTTGCGATGGCGATGTCCCTCTCAGAAAACTCACTTGATCACGCCAGAGTATTAGGTCAAATAATTACAGGCATTGGATTTCTTGGTGCAGGTGTCATGATGACATTGGATGGAAAGATACACGGCGTAACCTCTGCGGCAATCATTTGGGTACTCGCGGCATTAGGAATGATGATTGCTCTAGGCTACATTCAACAGTCCATCATAATTACGCTGCTTGCTCTCTTTGTACTATTGGGTATTGATAAACTTGAAAATACATTTAAAAGTCTTCGTAGAGGCGTACATCAAAAGATACTGAATATAAGAACCCATAGACCTAAAGATCATTAATACCCACATTTGGATTAAAAAAACTAATCTGAAAACCATCAGAATAGTTTTTTTCATTCGTCATGAGAGCTTAAATTTCATAAAATCCTTTTCTTATTATTTCGCCTACATGGCACGTTATGGTATTAGAAAATGTTATTAACAATTCTTTATATTATTGGAATAACCGCTGAAGCAATGACAGGTGCATTGGCAGCGGGTAAGAAAAAGATGGATTGGTTCGGAGTAATGTTAGTAGCGAGCGCAACCGCAATTGGTGGTGGAACGATTCGTGACATTTTACTTGGTCATTACCCTGTCGGTTGGGTTAAAAACCCACACTTTCTAGTCATTACTTGTATTGCAGGTGTACTCACTACGTGGGTCGGTCCATGGGTAGCGAAAAATCATCGTTTCTTTGTATTGCTTGATGCCATTGGATTAATTGTATTTAGTATCATCGGCTCTCAAGTGGCTTTAGATATGGGCTTGCACCCCCTTATTTGTGTGGTTGCTGCGATTGTCACTGGTGTATTTGGTGGGTTATTACGTGATTTATTTTGCCGCCAAATGCCAATGGTCTTACACAAAGAATTGTATGCTTCAATCTCTCTGCTATCGTCAGTGTTATACATTGGATTATTACGATTTGACGTAAGTGAACTAATTGCAACAATCGTCACTCTGACTGTCGGTTTCTCTGCACGCATGGCCGCTGTAAAATTTGGTTGGTGCTTACCTGTATTCCATTTGGACATCGCAGAAGATCAGCAAGAAACAATTGAAAAGAATTAAATGTTAAAGACACTAAATTTTAGGCCAAAGTAAGCACAACTTAACACCAAGAAATTTAGACCCTAATAGAACAAAAAAGCCAGATTGATAATGGTATTCAATCTGGCTTTTTTATGTATCTCTATTTTATAATGCAGAATATCTTCCTGCTTTTACTCGTCTGTACCGTTGAGTTCTTAGGCTCTTCTTTAAATTTTTGGTGTTTCAGTTTGTACGCCAAAATTTTGGCCACGATGACGAACTAAATGATCCATAACCACAATGGCAAGCATTGCTTCAGCAATCGGTACCGCGCGAATGCCAACACATGGATCATGACGACCCTTAGTAATTAGCTCTGTTTTTTCACCACGACGAGTAATTGTTTCACCCGGAACCGTAATGCTTGAGGTTGGTTTTAATGCAATATGAGCAATGATATCTTGCCCAGATGAAATACCACCCAAAACACCGCCGGCATGGTTTGAACTGAAGCCTTCAGGCGTTAATGGATCACGGTGTTCAGAACCACGTTGCTGAACAACCTCAAAACCATCACCAATCTCAACCCCTTTAACGGCGTTAATACCCATAAGTGCATGTGCAATATCAGCATCTAAACGATCAAACACTGGCTCACCTAAACCGACAGGCACACTTTTAGCCACAACCGTGATCTTAGCACCAATGGAATCACCTTCTTTTTTCAACTTACGGATAAGTTCATCAAAGGCATCAACTTTACTTGCATCTGGACAGAAAAAGGCATTATTTTCAATTTCATTCCAATCAACGGATTCAATAGCAACATCACCCATTTGTGATAAGTAAGCTCTGATCTCAATACCAAATTCTTGTTGTAGGTATTTCTTTGCTACTGCACCCGCAGCCACACGCATTGCGGTTTCACGAGCAGAAGAACGACCACCACCTCGGTAATCACGTTCTCCATACTTTTGGTAATAGGTGTAATCGGCATGTCCCGGACGGAACTTATCTTTAATCTCAGAATAATCTTTAGATCGTTGGTCGGTATTTTCAATCAATAAACCAATCGACGTACCCGTTGTTCTGCCCTCAAAAACACCAGATAAAATCTTAACTTCATCTGCTTCACGGCGTTGAGTGGTGTATTTTGATGTGCCAGGTTTACGACGATCTAAGTCAATCTGTAAGTCAGCTTCTGTCAGCGCTAATCCCGGAGGACAGCCATCCACAATACAGCCTAAAGCTAAACCGTGACTTTCACCAAACGTCGTTACTCGAAAATGTTGTCCTATAGAATTTCCAGCCATTACTTCCTCTGTAAATTTTGTATATGAATCGTTATAAAACCATATTCGCTTGAATCAGAGTAAGAGTAAACCCCCTATGTGGTGCGTTTCTCTGTTTATCGGAATAAAAAATAAATAAAATAAAAATAGAACCACCATTATTAATACAAAGAGTAAAGATTCATTGGATTCTGTCGATACATCTATCAATAATAAAACTATGTGGTAAGAAATTCATTATGAAATTATTTCGTTTAGTTCTAAAAGTATTAAGTCGTGATCAATCTGCTCAAAAGCAACAAAACCTACGTAATCGCTTAGATTTCGCGATGTCTCAGACTAAAGAACTATAAAAAAAGCCCGATGAAAACATCAGGCTTTAAGTATCAACGTATTTTAAGACAATAATAATTGTCTAATTTTTAATCTCGGTATAATGAGAACTCATCAGCACAGTCAAGAAGTTGTTGTTTAGTTAACATGAATACACCATGTCCACCGTCAGCAAATTCGATCCACGTGAATGGAATATCTGGGTATTGCTCCATCATATGTACCATTGAATTACCCACTTCACAAATCAAGAAACCTTCATCTGTCAGATAATCAGGTGCATTTGCTAAAATACGACGAACTAACTTCAATCCATCCGTACCCGCAGCCAAACCTAATTCAGGCTCATGCTCAAACTCTTCAGGTAAACTGTTCATGTCTTCTTCATCCACATAGGGAGGATTAGACACAATAAAGTTGTATTGATCTTTTGGAATATCACGCAATAAATCAGAACGCATAGGGAACACTTGTTGTTCCATTCCATGGTCTTGAATATTTTGTTCAGCAACCATTAAGGCATCTGTAGAGATATCAATCGCATCGACTTCTGCTTCAGGGAAAGCATGAGCACACGCAATAGCAATACAGCCACTGCCAGTACACAAATCCATAATTCGTGTTGGAGTTTCAGTTAACCATGGTTCAAATTGTGCTTCAATTAACTCAGCAATTGGAGATCGAGGCACAAGAACGCGTTCATCAACAAAAAACTCTAATCCACAAAACCATGCTTTATTTGTTAAATAAGCCGTTGGAATACGTTCATTAATACGACGAACAACACGCTCAACAATACGTAAACGCTCACTTGTAGTAAGACGAGATTCACGCACATGCGCAGGCACATCGATAGGCAGATATAATGTTGGAAGTACAAGCTGAACCGCTTCATCCCACGCATTATCTGTTCCGTGACCATAAAAAAGGCCCGCAGCATTAAAACGACTTACCGTCCAACGTAACATATCTTGTAACGTATGAAGCTCAGAAACGGCCTCTTCTACAAAAATCTTATCCAAAATTGCCCCCAAAACAAGTTATAATACTGCTGTTAATTATTGGAATTTAAAAATGAGCAAAAACGACCACCTATCAGATGACGAACTTTCGCTGTTCCGTGAAGCAGTACAAGGCTCTAAAAAGTTGCAACAGGATACCATAATCCATCAACCGAGTAAGAACTTTAGCGAACAACAAAAGCAAAGAAAATCATTAAAAGAAGGGAAAAATGAAGAGTTTTTCTTTTCTGACGAATTTGTCCCACTTCTTAATGAAGACGGCCCAGTTCGCTACGCGCGTGATGGCGTATCAAAGTATGAAGTAAAGCGTCTACGACGTGGGGTTTATGTCCCTGATGTATTTTTAGATATGCATGGCATGAAGCAAGATGAAGCCAAACGAGAGTTAGGCTCAATGATTGCGTATTGCTTAAAAGAAAATATATCTTGTGCCAGTGTCATGCACGGTATCGGCAAGCACATATTGAAACAAAAAGTCCCTTTATGGCTAGCCCAACACCCAGACGTAATGGCATTCCATCAAGCACCTTTAGAATTTGGTGGCGCAGGCGCCATTTTAGTTTTACTTTCGATCCCAGACCGATAATATAATTTGAGGGAATAACGTACCCTCAAATTATCTCTCTTTATTTATGGCTGCTGTAACCACAATAAATCGCTTTTTCCTGTCTGATGAGAAAACTCAACACACGAAATAGCCGATGTAGGAAACATTGGCGGCATAATCCCCGGAACAAAATCAGCCGTTAAATACCCAACTAATGGCAAATGAGACACAATTAATACATTATTAATCGCTTCAACGCTGCCTAATGCTTTCACGTACTCTACAACATCATCAGAATCACCATAAGGTGTTATCTCATCTGATATTTCTACCTTAGCCTTTGCCACATTCAATATTGGCTTAATCACTTGCCATGTTTGTTGTGCTCGAACATAAGGGCTGACTAATACATAATCAAAAGCAACTTTATGTGTTTTCATTAACCAGTTGGCAATTACGGCTGATTGGCTTTCACCGTGCGATGTTAAATTACGCTCTTCATCAGAGGCTGCATACGCTTCAGCTTCACCATGACGCATTATGAATACTTTCATTGAATCATTCTCAAAATCATTACTAACCTCACAATAGTAGCAAGCAATTGAAAAAAGAGGAAAGAGAGAGTTTGCTACTCTGTGGTATCAGCGCCATAATTAAGTAATAAATATAATAATTAAGACGGTTTACGTCTTAAAACAGGAGATACCTGTGCATATCAGCCCTAATGATCAAAAGAAATATCGACTTATTGAGCTCGATAACAAACTTTCCGTTTTATTAATTCAAGATGACAGTGCCCCTCGTTCTTCTGCTGCCCTCTCTGTGAATGTTGGTCATTTTGATGATCCTGAACATCGCCCAGGTCTTGCTCATTTTTTAGAGCACATGCTGTTTCTTGGAACAGAAAAATACCCAAAAGTCGGTGAGTTTCATTCGTTTATAAACCAACACGGTGGATCTAATAATGCGTGGACTGGCACAGAAAACACCACGTTTTTCTTTGAAACATCCCACACCGCTTTTGAAGAAGGTCTAGACCGTTTTAGTCAATTCTTTTACGCCTCTCTTTTTAATGCAGAAGCCGTAGATAAAGAAAGACTCGCTGTTGATTCTGAATATAAATTAAAATTAAAAGACGATGTTCGTCGTATCTATCAAGTCCATAAAGAAACCATTAATCAAGCGCATCCTTTTTCTAAATTCTCTGTAGGCAGCATTGATACGCTTGCGGATACTAAAAAATCAACAATCCGCGATGAAATGCTTGAGTTTTACCAACAATATTACTCTGCCGATCTCATGACCGCAGTCGTATTAGGTAATCGCCCTCTTTGCGAGTTGGAATTATTAGCCACGCAATCTTTCGCGTCTATCCCTAATCAAAATTTACGACAAAAAACCGTCGCGGTTCCATATGTCACCCCAAAAGAGCAATCGTGCTGGATAAATATCGAACCTCTAAAAGAAGTTCGCAAACTGAGCTTGGCGTTTCATTTACCAAACCAAGATCCAATGTACAAAACAAAACCATTAAATTACCTCGGTCATTTATTGGGTTATGAAGGTGATGGCAGCCTCATGCTACACCTAAAGAAATTGGGCTACATTAATTCATTAACGGCCGGCGGCGGTGTCAGTGGGAGTAATTTTAGAGAATTTACTCTGTCCTATAACCTCACAGAGAAAGGGGTTGAACATACCGACAAAATTATCAAAACCACATTTCAATACATTGAATTAATTAGGCAACAAGGACTTGATGAATGGCGTTACACAGAGAAAAAAGCAGTCTCTGAATCGGCTTTTCAATTCCAAGAAAAAAGCAAACCATTGGATCTTGTCAGCCACTTAGTCATGAACCTTCAACGCTATAACCCAGAAGACGCGATGTATGCTGATTACATGATGGACGGTTATCATGCACATCAAATTACCGAATTGCTTGATCTTCTAACACCTTCGCAAATGCGAGTGACTTTAGTTGCACAAGGGTTAACGTATGATCGTCAAGATAAGTGGTATCAAACCCCTTACTCTGTAACACCATTAACGGATCTGCAATTGGCCTCATGGAGTGAGCTTGAACTTCATACCGATCTCTGTCTACCAGAGAAAAATCCTTATATCTGTTATGACTTAGAGCCTAAAAAAATTGCAGAACATAAAGAAAATCCAACACTCATAGACGATCTTCCTGGCTTTCGTTTATGGCATAAACAAGAAGAAGAATTTCGAGTTCCTAAAGGCGTTGTTTATATCGCGATAGACAGCCCTCACTCGATTTCAGATCCTAGAAAAATAGTAAAGACACGTTTATGTGTTGAAATGCTGATGGACGCATTGAGTGAACAAACATATCAAGCCGAAATCGCAGGAATGGGATACAACCTGTATTGCCATCAAGGTGGAGTAACGCTCACATTATCAGGCTTTAGTCAAAAACAGCCCTTATTACTCGATTTAATTTTAAAACGTTTTGCGACGAGAGAATTCAGTGCAGAACGATTTGATATCATCAAAAACCAATTAATTCGTCATTGGAGTAACGCATCAAAAGAGCGTCCGATATCTCAACTTTTCAATGCGTTAAGTGGTATTTTGCAACCAAACAATCCACCTTACCCTGTATTATTAGAAGCCTTAGAAAGCATTGAAGTCGATGAACTGCCTAACTTTGTTCAAGCGATGCTCGCCGAACTTCATGTCGAAATGTTTGTTTATGGTGATTGGACAGAAAAAGAAGCCCAAGAGTTGGGGGATTCATTAAAAGACGCATTAAGAATGCAGAACCAAAGCTACGGTGAGTCCTTCCGTCCTTTAGTCATGCTCGGGGGCTCTGGTACTTTTCAGCGCGAATTATTCTGTGACCATTCCGATTCTGCACTGTTAGTTTATTACCAATCGGTAAAAAAAGATCCTCGCAGTTTTGCTATTTATACACTTGCAAACCATTTAATGTCTGCGTCTTTCTTCCATGAAATCCGTACAAAACAACAATTAGGTTATATGGTTGGTACCGGTAATTTACCTCTAAATAAATACCCGGGGTTGATTCTGTATGTTCAATCACCAATGGCTCCTCCTGCTTTATTACTCGATGCCATTGATGAGTTTTTGAATGCGCTTTATATGGTGCTATTAGAATTGAATGAAGCTCAATGGAACAGCAGTAAACAAGGGTTAATCGATCAAATCGCCGATCCAGACACCAATTTACGTGGTCGAGCACAGCGATTCTGGACATGCATTGGTAATAAAGATCTTAGTTTTGATCATAAAGAGCGAGTAACAGAAGAATTAGAAAGTGTGACTCGAACTGAAATGCTTCGCTTTGTCGTCGGTATACTAAAACCAAGAACGGCAAATCGATTAATCATGCACAGCCAAGGTACTGAACATCAACACTATGATCGTCTCGATGAAGGATTAGAAATTGA